>OOCA01001289.1_pt1 | contig 10898 bp, 7 predicted proteins | sample 1671591 | NCBI WGS metagenome assembly OOCA01 (sample SAMN06348172, study PRJEB24527) | human gut metagenome | biome: human gut; feature: ankylosing spondylitis patient; material: feces | host: Homo sapiens | place: China | collected 2015-10 | reverse complement strand
ACAATTAAATTATTTTTTATAAGATATTTAGCTTGCATTTTTCAACCTTTTACGTCATAATATTAGTTGAAAGTTCAACTAATATGGCGGTGAATATTATGACAAAACTGCATAATGACCTACTGCGTGACATCGGCACGCTGGCGCGCACGATCCACTATCTTCATGATCTGCATTTTAAGGAACTGGCGCTGCAACGGGGACAGTTTATTTTTCTGACCCGGATCTGCGAAAATACGGGTATCAATCAAAACGATTTATCGCTCTTATTAAAAGTCGATAAATCTACGACTGCCAAAGCTGTCCAAAAATTGACCGCTGCCGGTTATATAAACAGGCAGCGCAGCAGCGAAGACCAGCGGCACTGGCAGCTTTTCCCAACAGAAAAAGCTCTCCTGCTCTACGATCAAATCATCACTGAAGAAAACACCAGCCTGCAGTTGTGTCTGCAAAATTTTACAGCGTCAGAACGCAAAGAACTGAACAGGCTGTTCAAAAAAATGTGTGCCAATCTGGAAACACACTGGCAAAAAACAAAGGGTCAAAAACAAAGAATCGAGGTGCAATGATGCTGCGTTTGGCAACTATGCAGGATTTAACACGGATCATGGCTATCGTGCAGGATACGGTCAGGGAAATGCACGCTTACGGCAACTACCAGTGGGACGAGGTTTATCCAACTGAACAGGATTTTGCCGCAGACATCACCCAAGGCGATCTTTTTGTATCAGAAGCTGAAGGACAGATCTGCGGCCTGATCTGCATCAATCAGACCGAACCAGCTGTTTATGCTGATGCCGGCTGGACTTTGGCGGAAAAAGCCCTGGTCCTGCATCGCATGGCAGTTGACCCGGACCTGCGCGGCCGCGGTACCGGCTCTGAATTGCTGCAGCAGGCTGAAACGCTCGCTCTCAGTCTGGGACTGCGTTATTTAAAAACAGATACCTACGCCCTGAACGAAAAAGCTCAGCAGCTGTTTCTAAAGCACGGCTATCATTTCTGCGGTGAAATCCAGTTCCGTAAAATGGAGCACCAGTTTTACTGTTATGAAAAAGTACTGTAAAATAAAAACACACCCTTTAAAAAGGGTGTGTTTTTACTTATAAAGCAGGGTCGTCCACGCCGTTGGCCTTAAAGGCATTGGCCCTGTCGATGCAGGTGCCGCATTCGCCGCACGGCCTGTCGCCTCCTTCATAGCACGACCAAGTATATTGATAAGGAGCACCCAAATTCAGTCCCAGCTCCACTATTTGCGCTTTATTTTTATTCAGCAGCGGTGCTTCCAGATGACACAATTTACCGCTGCCTTCATAAATGGCAGTATCCATAGCCGCATAAAACTCCGGCGTACAATCCGGATAAGCCCGTCCAGCCGCATCGTCAGCATGAGCGCCATAACAGATCGCATCAGCTCCCAATGAAATGGCAATAGCGGCAGCAGCGCTGATCAAAAGGCCATTGCGAAACGGTACATAAGTCGCTACCGTACCTTCGCCATGCTCAGCCAGCTGCTGCGCGTAGCTTTTATGTTCGATGGCTTCACTGCTGGCAGCCAGCAGTGAGCAATTACTATAGGACATGATGCCGGCAATATCCTGCTCCAGTAAACGTACACCATAATAAGCCGCAACCTTACGGGCTGCTGCCATTTCCCTGCTGTGCTTCTGCCCGTAAAAAACACACAGCGCCGTGACATTTTCCGCACCGCAGACCTGCACAGCCTGCGCCAGACAGGTGGTGCTGTCGATACCGCCGCTTAATAACACTACTTTTTTCATACTGCAACCTCCGTCACAGATCGCGCCTGATGATGGCAGGCGGTAATTCTTCCCAGGGCTTGTATTGAATCGTGCTGCAAAATACATAAGCCTTATAACGGTCGGCAGCTGTTTCAGCCGTTGCCGCTTTGGCCAGATCACGCTCACCGGCTTCACTGACCGGATAATACCTGAAAGCCTCCGCAAACAGCTGTGCCGCTTTTTCGTCATCACCATTATTATGTTCATGCTCAGCTAAAAATTTATAGGCAAAATAACGGTAAGGATTGATACCGTCGTTTTCAGCTTCCAGCTCCAGCATCTTTTCCGCTTCCTGTACAGCCTGCTCTTCTTTGCCTACCTCACGCAGAATCGCCAGCCGGCGATAAAACATATCGCCGCGGGAAGCGCTGCGGAAGGGATGTTTATAAGCCCGGCTCAATGCATAGGCCTGATCCAGATAATTCAAAGCGGCATCCTCATTATGGGCCAACTTCCAAACGATTTCAGCTATATCCCGCAGGCACAGCACTTTATGTTCAGCTTCGCTGAGGCCCATTTCCGGTGCATCCTCCATATCAGGCTCCACATCAAGTATCGTTGCCAGGACATGCATCGCGGCTTCTACCTCATCCATCCAATATAAAGCGCGCCCCACCGTCGAGCGGCAGCGCCAGTCGTTATAGTTGCTGATCATACCGCGGGGGACCGGATATTCACCGCCGGCCACATGGTTCACACACGCCTGCCATTCCTGTTCGTTCATAGTCAAGTCACACTCCTTACTGATTCTTATATTATTATTGTAGCATATTGCCGCCGCAGCGGCCTAAATAAAAATAACGCCCTCCTGCTTTTACAGCCTTTGCAAATAAAAAAGCGGCTGCCCGGCCGAAGCCAAAAGCAGCCATAAATAAGGGAAAGCGTTTTTAAAGCAGACTCACTTTTCGTTGCGCACATAACGGCGCGGCATCCGCGGACTGACGCTGCAGACCAGCTCGTAGCAGATAGTACCTGCCCACTGCGCAACCAGTTCCATCGGCAAATCTTTGCCGCCGAAAACGGTGACTTCGTCGCCCACTTTGACCGGAGGCAGGTCGGTAACGTCAAGCATCACCTGATCCATACACACGCGGCCCACGATAGGAGCCCTGCCGCCGCCAACCAGCATATAGCCCACGTTGGAAAGACGTCTGTTGACGCCGTCGGCATAACCGACCGGCACCGTGGCAATAACACTGGGACGGCTCAATGTATAAGTACGCCCATAACCGATAGTCGCACCGGCAGGCAGGCTTTTGACAAAGCTTACCGTCGATTTGACCGTCATGACAGGCTCAAAATCTTTATAACAATCGCTCATATGCGCAGGATGCAAACCATACAAAGTAATACCCTGACGCACCATATCCATCTGATATTCACGCAGTTCTGTCAAAGCGGCACTGTTGGCGATATGTGCCAGCGGTACCCTGATACCCTTCTCCCTGATCAGCTTCAGCGCTTCCTGGAAGCGTTCAAACTGATGCGCGGCATAGGCTTTGTCATCAGCATCTGCCGTTGCAAAATGCGAGAACACTCCTTCGATCTCAATGCCAGGCAGCGCCGCGGCCTTAGCCGCAAATTCACCCGCATCGCGAACATGTACGCCGATCCGATGCATACCGGTATCAATAGCGATATGGATCCTGGCTTTTTTATTCAATTTAACAGCCGCTTCGTTAAGGGCATATAAACGTTCTTCGTCAAAAACGGCGTGACTGATATCAAACTGCACTACAACATTGGCAGCTCCCGGCTGCAGCGAACCCAGCACTAAAATAGGCAGCCTGATACCTGCTTCACGCAGCTCAAGACCTTCCTGCAGCAGCGCTACGGCCAGAAAATCAGCGCCGTTCTTTTCGGCTTCGCGGGCTACCGCTACCGCGCCATGTCCGTAAGCATCAGCCTTGACAACGGCACACAGCTTAGTATGGGGATCAAGATTGCTTTTGGCGATCTGCACGTTATGCGCCACGGCATCAAGATTGATCTCGGCCCACGCGCCCCGGTCGATATGATACATAAAACTAAACCCACCTTCACAAAAAAACGCAGGACACGTACGTCTGCGTGCGCCTGCGGCTGATACAAAATCCAATGACCTTATGGTCAAATTATATGCTTTTTAAAATGATTTGTCAATAATCTGCAAGGCTTCGACGCCGCAGGCGTCTGCCATTCCACCGCTTATTTGGAGGCAGTTTCCTGATCCTGTCCGTGACAGCTGGGTCCGCAGCCATTACAGCCGCTACAGCCGGCACAACCGCCGGAAGATGTTTTTTTGAAGACGCTGCGCAGTGCCAAAATTGCCAGAGCCACTAAAATACCGCCAATAATATAATCAGCCATTTTTACACCTGCTTTCGTTCACGCTGCGCCATTACGGCTTCTGCCGCAGACGCTTTATTGCACCATAAATTTAAATTTGCTCAGGTTAGCTTTCGCTAACCACATTGTACTACGTTCCTGCTTTTTTGGCAAGCACTTAAAATATTTTTTACAGATAAGACAAATATTTTGAAACCAAAAAATTTAAAATATTTTACAGGAAAATCAAGCTGCAGCCACTTAAGCTTCTACTTTCCAGCGATCGAAAAAGCTCAGCCTGCTTTCATACAAATGTACAAACCGCCCTACTAAAACTGCGGCCACTACTGTACCGGCTCCAACTCCTTGTAATGTACCGAATTCCACCCAGGAAATAATAATCGCTAAAGTGACCAGCGATATATCGAAACAATTTTTGATCAGGCTGAACTTTTTTTGAGTAACAAACGCCAGTACACTGACCACACCTTCGCCCGCAACTAAAAAGATTTTAGCGCGCACCTCCAGAAAAACACCCAAAGCCAAGACAACAATACTTAAAAGGCAAGCAAGCCATTGTTCCAGTGCACTGCTCGGTATAAACCAGTCCAACAGACCCATCGAAAAATCAATGCTGCAGCCAAAAGCCAGCGTCGTCAGCAGCTGGCCCACCAGCTCCCTTACATAAAGCGCCCTAAGAATGAGAGGCTGCGCCAGGATCATAACAATGTTCATCATGATCGTAATATCACCCAAACTAAAAGGTAAAAACATACTCATAACCCACGGTACACTGGAAATAGGCGATGTACCCAAGTCAGCCTTACAGGACAGAGCGATACCAAAAGTCATTAAAAATATCCCCACGGCAAACATCGCCAGCCGCGGCTTAAAATGTTGATTATGGACTGATCCCAATTTACTTTTCCTTCTTTCAAAACATAACAGGCAAGCTCCAAATAAAAAAACGGTTCTCAGCATGCAAGAAACCGTACGCTCAAGCCATTGGATTGTATCTTTATTTTACCATAAATCATGCGAATATAAAATATGACCCGACATCTACAAATAAACGTCCGCATCAAAAGCAGAAAGCCTGCCGATAAAAGGCAGGCTTTCCACACAGGTACACAAAAGGGTGAACAAGAAAAAGAGATTTTGAAAAAGTTGTTTTTTAGAAGCTGTAAGTTACATTGAGCATAAATTTGCTGTTTTGAGCATGACTGCCTTTCTGGCAGGCATAGCCTAAGCCATAAGTCCAATCACCTTTTTCAGCCTCCAGGCCCAGTTTGCCGACAAAGAAACCGCTGTCCATGATATCATAGCCAAGTCTATCGGTCGCATTTACACCCGGAACGGTAATATCCATCGCAGTATTTTTATCACCTAAAGTCCAAACATAAGCGATATCGGCTGTCGGACGCACTTTCCAGCCTCCGGCAGTAACGCTTTCATGGCTGATGCTGATGCCTACCGGCAACAACCACAAATCAGCTTTATCGGTACTGTAATGAGCGGCCGTCTTCCCGTCGATACTGCCGTTATAGCTGTCTGTATCAATATTCATATAACGCAGGCCCGCATACGGTACATAGCTCGTTCCATGTCCATTGCTGATAACTTTTTCACCTTTGATGCCCATACTGATGACCTGCGTGTCAGGTTCGGCCTTGATTACGCCTTTGACGTCGCTACTGGTTTTGCTGTAACCGACATCGAAAATCAGATTGGTATCGCCGTTTTGGATACCGCCATAGTAACTGAGGCCCCAGAAGTCAAATTCATTTTTAGAGGCGCTGCCGGTGCTGTCACCGCTGCCGTAACTGAAAGCTATGCCGCTGCTGTATTTGCCACGGTCTGTAAAGTCGCCGCCTATGATAACACCGTTGTATTGTCCGTCATAGCTGACGCCGCCCATGTTATCGACTTTATCCTTGTTGTGGATATATTGTGCCCAGATGCCGCCGTTGTCAGCAGTATCAACAGCAGCTTTGCCGAAACCGCCGCTCTGTTCTGCAGCCGCCTTGGCCAGGGACAGATGTTCCTGCACCGCCGTCCCCAGATCCAGGGCTGCTAAAGCACCCGTGCGGGTAGCGCCGCTGTTTTCCGCTCCCTGGGCGAAGGAGTTGACTGCCACAAGCGTCTGCGCATTACTATTAAGGCCGCTGATCGCATTGCTCAGATATTTGATACCCGCATAAGGCGAATCAGTTTGAGAGCTCATTGCATCAAGAATATTCGGCAAAGCTACGCCCGGCAGAGCTTCGCTGGCTTTAACTTTCTGCGTGCTGACGGTAAAGCTGCCGCTACTATAGCTGCCGCTGCCCTTGACCAGTTTGTTCAACAGCAGGTTCGTACCGTTCCAGCCGCCGTCTGTAACATCGCTACCGCTGTTCGTAAAGCCGCTGACGATGGTATATTGTTTATCGGCCTGTGCATCGGCGATATAAAGTTTGGCGCCGGAATCAACTTTTAAAGTCGCAGCGCTGCCATTACTGATAGTAATCGTAGCCGTGCCGCCTGCTTTTAACGCTCCGTCCATCGTCAGTGCGGCGTCACCGGCGACCATCAGCAGCGAGCCGGCTGCGAAAGTTGCGGTGTTGGCCGCAGCAAGATCTTTGCTGTCGCTTACATGAGTCAGGCTGCCGTCGACTTTGATGCCGCCTTTCGTGCTGTCCATGGTCTGCTCGTAATCGATATACAAAGCAGCGGTGATGTCATTTTGCCCCCAGGTCAATCCGGTATCGGCAAAGGCGGCTTCCGCTTTCGCCGTATCCGCAGTGCCCAGACTCAAGACTGAATTTTGTCCTACGGTCAGTTTTCCGTCTACCTGGTTGCCGTTAAATTTCAGCCCTGCTTTAGATGCTGTCTGAATCATACTACCATCTTTCCAGGCAGGGTCCAGCATGAGGCTGGTACCGCCAAGCTGTACATTTTTAGCAGTCAGCGTGCCGGCGCTGTCAGCAGCGCCGACTGCTATAGAAGCACCGCTATTATCCGCAACTGTCAACGTTTCTGCTGCCAACGCACCTGTAACTTCAACTTTGCCTCTGTTCAGGTTCAAGGTGCCGACGTCTACTGTGCCGGCTGCGGTGACAGTGCCTTCTTTTTTGGACGTGCCGACGCTAAGCTCATTTGCCGTTAAAGAGCCGGTAACGGCTACGGTCCCCTGCTGCAAATCCACTTTGCCGGCTGTTATAGATCCGGCAGCGTCTATCGTACCCGTTTTATTATTAATGGCATCGCCAACTGTAAAGTCTTGCATCGTTGTCAGATCCGCACCTGCGTTGACAGCTACCGTTCCTTCTGTGGCTGTGATCTTATCAACTGTAAAGCTGCCTGCTTCTACAGTCATCTGGCTGTCGGACTGCAGGGTTACATTTGCGTTCAAGGTGCCGCCGCTGCTTTCTGCAGCCGCATTGCCAAGGGTCAGGGTACCGGCACTGTCGCTGTTACTGCCTACCGTTACAGTATTATTGGAACCGGTGCCTTTCAGCAGTTCACTGCTGCCGTCGCCAACCAGTGTCAGCCCGGTATCGTTGCTGATAGTGACGCTGGCATCAACAGTGCCGCTGTTACTGCTGAAATCCAGGTCTTTGACGCCCAGGTCATTATTGACACCCGTCGCGCCTTCAGAGGAAATGTCGTCACCTACGTTCAAGGTGCCAGTGCTTACCGTACCGGTGACATTGGTATGGACGGCACCTGTCGGCGCCAGGTCGTCTACAGTGGCCTTGTTGTCTACAGGCTGATCTTGCAGTGTACCGGTCATAACGATCGTGGTTTTGGTATTAGCACCTACACCGCTGTCATCAACCTTTCCCAAAGCCTCACTGTATACCTTGCTGTCTGCCAGAGTATAACTGGTATCACTAATAGCCAGTTTACCGCCATTGAACAATACTTTTTGGTCAACACCCGCAATAACTTTTTTACCACTAGTATCAGCTTCAAAAACCTTATCCGACGCAGCTTTCAACACGCCTTTACCAGTGACAATCAGTGAATTATCAGCTAAATCAAATTTATTAATATCGCTTAGATTATCAATATTCAAAGTACCGCCGCTGACGGTGATCGTACCGCTCACAGCAGCAGAAGCTCTTTCTCCAGCACCTTTGGTTACAAATTTGTCGACTGTATAGGTTGCCTTGTCACCGCCTCCCAAAACTATGCCGCCGGCATCAGCCGTAACCGTGCCTTTAACAACATTGCTATCGCCTGCCAGCGTAATGATACTGTCTGCATCTTTAGCCGTAACGTCGCCTGTCAGCGCAACCGTTTTGCCGGCACTGCCAAGAGTAATATTGGCTTTGGCAGCAGCATAAAGAGAGTAAGAATCATTTTGACCGTTTGTAGTAATAATAACGTCACCTAAAACTGTAGTTTTACTATGTTCACCTTCTCCATAAATTCCTACCGCTTCACCCTTTAGAGCAGTAACATCAAGTTTTAAACCTTTACCTATGTAAACTTCGCCACCTGTGTTATCAGCAGCAAGAGGATCATTATAAATGCCATAGGCACTGCTTTCATTACTGATAACTGTTCCCATAAAATTGCCTTTTAATTTTACATTGCCATTATAGCTAAAATTGTTTGTATTATAAATGCCATTTGCATAACCATTAGCCTCTACCGTAGTAACAATATCAGTAGCTGCAACAGAATTTATAGTCGCCCCATACTGGGCATAGATACCGACTGTTGTTGAATCCCCTTCCCTCACAGCTTTATTGTTGACTGCCGTAATATTTACTTTTTTACCTGTAAAATTTATTGACCCAGGAACTCCAGAACCCTGTACAGCAGCAAACCATGTAGCTTTACCTTCAACTTTAATATCCGTCTTGCCTCCATTAAAAACAACAATTGTAGCATTCTTATCATCTGGATCACACTGCACATTAATACCGGCAAACTGGCTCTGTTTATTTTTACTCTCGGTAGCACTCCAATCATCTTTTAAGTCAGCCTTTAAATCAATTGTAGTATTGCCGTTAAACTCAATCGTACTCACATTGGCACGCACACCATCACAATATACAGTATGCCCTTTTTGCTCGCCAACAAGAGTGATTCCATCACTATTTAAAATTATTTTTCCGCCTTTATTGTCCGAAGCATCAATAGCAAAAATCCTATCATTAATAGTTCCATTTTCCACAGAGGAACTTACGTCTATGGTCAAATTACTGCCATTTACAGTAATATCAGATCCACCTGTCGCATCGAGTCCATAAACCTTGCCGCCATTGGTGCTAGAAACTGTCAAGTCTACAATTTTGCCCTTACTGCCGATAGTGATCTCGCTGCCTTTCTCAGCATAAAGAGCGTGCGCACCAGTTTTGCATGTGGCGGTGATGGCGGTATCCCCTAAGATACTAGTTTTATTATATTTACCAGAAGCACCAATACCTATTGCTTCACTATTACTAGAATTAACACCTAAATTCAAATTTTTACCGATGTAAATATTTCCATCAGTCTCCGCTTTTACCTCGTCTGACAATTCTCCTAAAATGCCACACGCAGCACCATTTTCACTGACGACATTTGCTGTAAGACTTCCTTTTAATTCAACATTTCCATTATAACCGGCATACTCACTTATATAAACTGCAACTGCATCGCCATTCTTGGAATTTACACTAGCATTGACATCCGAATCGGCGCCTGATTTTACATGCGCTCCATATTGGCTGATAACTGCTGCAGAAAATCCATCAGCAATATTCGTAGCAGTAAGATTGGTTACTTTACCGTTCAAATTTACTGTTCCAGGAACACCTGATGCTCTAATAGCAGCTACAGTCGAACCTGCTCCCCCTTCAACCTTTATGTCAGTTTTTTGATTATTAAAATTGACAACAGTTTCATAACTATTACCAGGGTCACATTGAATATCTATGCCGTGTACTTGATCCGTCACTTGATCAGCCTTAAGATCAATAACGACGTTGCCATTAAAATTAGTCGTGCTTTGATAAGCCAACACACCTTGACAAACACTGCCAGTTCCTATTTGCACTGCTTTTATTGACGTATCATTACTGTTAAAAGTAATAGTTTCACCATTATTATTAAAATTTTGTACGCCAATTATTCTGGCATTATCAGTAGTGATATCAATATTTAATTTATCACCGTTAACAGTAATATTCGTTCCATTGAATGCCTCTACCCCAACTACTACATCATTATTAGAGTTTTTGCCTTTACTTACTGCTTTAATTATAAAATCACCGTTCAAATTAAGGTCATTATATCCATTATTTCTAATACCTCTCACAGTATCAGCATTTAACGCAAAACTATAATTACCGTTAACATTTAAAACGCCATTACCTACATTAACTATCCCCATAGCTCTACCATTTGTAGCTGTTACTACACTATCCACCATAACGCCCGGTTTTGCAGTAACTGTCATAGTTGAATCTTGTGTATGTCCTATAGCCGCATATCTATTCGTAACACCTTCAAATTCGCCATCATCGGCAACAATATCCATATTACTGGTAATGATCATATCTTGATCCTTAATCGTACCAGACGCCCAAACGTCCCCCCCAGATATACAAACGGACATTACGCCTGCTGCAAGCAGCGAGCACAGTACTTTCCTTTGTAAATCCTTATTTTTTGCCAAGCTTTTGGATCTCATCATCAAATCCCCTTTCCAAATTTTGACCACTTTAACCACTATATTCAAAATCCTGCACCATTTTTAAACAACTTTTTTAATTATTGTAAAAGTGCTTTAAATATATTATAGCACTTTAGTACCCC
>OOCA01001259.1_pt1 | contig 11181 bp, 8 predicted proteins | sample 1671591 | NCBI WGS metagenome assembly OOCA01 (sample SAMN06348172, study PRJEB24527) | human gut metagenome | biome: human gut; feature: ankylosing spondylitis patient; material: feces | host: Homo sapiens | place: China | collected 2015-10 | reverse complement strand
CTGTCAGTTGAAATGCTCAATTCTGCTCAAATCTTCATTTTATCCTATTCTTTTTATCAAAAATACCATGTTCTTTGAAAGCTTCGAAAGCATCATTGTCCAATACGTTGGCCCATAGGTAACTATAGTATCCGGCAGCGTATCCGCCAATGATATGATTAAAGTAAGTCACGCGATAACGCGGTGCTATTTCGGGAATCAAGTTAAGCTTGTCCATCGCTTCTTTTTCGAATGCAAGCATATCCAGATTCTTTACATCTGTCATCGTGTGCAGGTTCATGTCGAGGATGGCGGCAGCCAGTAATTCGGTGGTCATGAAGCCCTGGTTGAAAGTTTTCTGTTGCAGTATCTTCTCGATGATTTCGTCGGGTATCACTTCTCCTGTCTGATAATGTTTGGCATACATTTTCAGCACTTCGGGTTCAGTCGCCCAATGTTCGTTGATTTGAGAAGGAAGTTCTACAAAGTCACGTACCACGTTGGTTCCCGATGTTCCTTTGTATTCGCATTTTGTCAGCAGTCCGTGCAGAGCGTGACCAAATTCGTGAAACAGGGTTTCCACTTCATCCATGGTCAATAAAGAGGGGGTGTCGCCTACCGGCTTGGTAAAGCTGCAAACGTTGCATACCAACGGACGGGTTGTTCCGTGTTGCTCACGATAGTTGCTCATCCATGCACCACCGCTTTTCCCGGGACGTGGGAAATAGTCTACATAGAAGATACCGAGCTGGGAACCGTCTGCGTCTTTCACTTCAAAGACTTCTACATCAGGGTGATAAGTTGGTATGCCTTCCAGTTTGCTTAGGGTGATGCCATATAATTTGTTGGCTACGGCGAAAGCGCCATCGCGTACATTCTCCAGTTTGAAGTAAGGTTTTGTATCCTCTTCAGACAGGTTGTATTTTTCTTTCCGTAGTTTTTCGGTATAATACCACCAGTCCCATGCTTCCAGTTTTTCTCCTTTTCCTTCCTTATCCATTAATTTCTGAAGTTCGGTAGCTTCTGCTTTTGCTTTTGGCAGTGCGTAGCTCCAGAGGTTATTTAAAAGGCTCATTACGTTGTTGGCGTTCTTTGCCATGGTTTCATCCAGGACGAAGTTTGCATAACAGTCGAAACCTAATAAGTTCGCTTTTTCCAGGCGGAGAGAAACGATCTTGCGGATGTTTTCCTTGTTATCGTTCCCGTCGTTGTTGTTGCCGCGGTTGATATAAGCTTTGTATATTTGCTCCCGGAGCGGGCGATTTTCAGAATATTGCAGGAAAGGCAGACGGCTGGCATTGTGCAGGGTGAACAACCATTTTCCCGGTTGTCCGGCTGCTTTCGCTTCTTCGGCCGCACTTTGGCGGAACCATTCAGGCAATCCTGCCAGATCTTCTTCCTTGTCAACGAAAAGTTGGAAGGCATTATTCTCATTCAGCACATTGTTGCTGAAAGTGATGCCAAGTGTAGAAAGCTCCTTGTTGATTTCGCGGAGGCGAGTTTGGTCCTTTTCGCCAAGGTTCGCTCCGGAACGGATAAATCTTTTATAAGTCTTGTCCAGCAGACGTTCTTGTTCCGACGTCAGGTTCAATGAATCTTTCTTTTGGTAGACATCGTTCACCCGTTTGAATAGTTTCCCATTCAGGGAGATATTGTCATTATGTTCCGAAAGAACTGGTGCCAGTTTGATGGAAAGTGCGGTCAGCGAATCAGTAGTTTCTGCATCTGTCATATTGAAGAAAATGATGCTTACCCGGTCTAAGATGGGTGCGCTGTTATCCAAAGCCACAATCGTATTTTCGAATGTCGGAATTTCCGGGCTTTCGATGATGGCTTCGATATTTTGATTCTGTTCTTCTATACCTTTTAGAAAGGCAGGTTCATAGTGCTCTAATTTAATCTTGTCGAAAGAAGGAACACCATACTCGGTTTGAAACTCTGTAAAGAAAGGATTGCTTTCTGTTTTCGTAGCACAGGAGTACATCATACAACTTACTGCTAAAATGGTTAGTGTCTTTTTAATCATCATAAGTGTTTTTTATTAGAGTTTTCAGTTCTTATCGTTTACTGATATAGCACCAGATCGGGTAATGGTCTGATGCCTTGATAGACCGGTCTACCGTGCAATTGTAGGCTTTCAGGTTGGGGCTGATCAAGATATTGTCTATGCGGAAATAGAACTTGTTCTGATTGTAGGAAATACCCAATCCTTTACCGGACTGTGTGAATGCATCGTCTAGTTTTTGAGTCAGGATGCGATGGGTATATGAGATAGAACCGTCGTTGAAATCGCCGCATACGATAGTTGTCGGATATTTACATGCTGCAATGGCTTTAGCCACAGAATCAGCTTGTGAAGCCCGGATAGCCGATGCTTCCGCCAGTTTTCTGATTAATTGCCTAAGTCCGGTTTTTACTTTCTTGGCATTCGGGTCTTTAATCATATCCTCATACATCCCTCTGTCTTCTTTGGTGAGTTTGTTGGATTCCAGGTGGTTGTTGATTAATGTAAGAGTGTCGTTATTTACATTCAGTACATATTTCATGGAACCGTTATAATTACTTTCATATTTGATGGGATGTATCGAGAGTATGGGGAACTTGGAGAAACAGGCAAGTTGCACATCTCCTTTCCCTTGTTGGTGGACGGATTGGTAAGGATAGGCTTTCAATGCTTTTTTAATATCCTGTTCCGTCAGGTATTTCTTGTTGGTAGCGGTGTTGTATTCTTGCAGACAGATAATATCGGCGTTACTATCTACAAGATAAGACAATACCGGGTTTTTTCCATCTTTCTTCTCCAAATTGTTGAAACTCATTACGTTGTAGGATAGGATTTTGATGCTTCCTTCCGGTATGGTTTTAGTGGTGGAGTTAAAAGGAATATAAGTTCGTATCTGCGGAATACAAATCAGAAAACCGATGGCGGGCAAGAGCGTATAGCGGTAGTTGACGAATGCCCAGAAGCCGATAAAAATCAGATTAATCGTCAGGAATATCGGAAATGCAAGTCCCAAGCTGGAAGCAAGTGGATTTATTTTCGGGTTAAGGTAAGGGCTATAAGCGCTTAATATCAACGTTCCCACGAAGAGAGCGTTGACAGCAAGTATCAGATATGCGACAAATTTGCCAATATGTTCCATTCCTTTATCTTTTGCTTGCGTCGAACAAGCTTTTCTTTTCTTCAGTTGTCAGACTGTCGTAACCGGATTTCTTTAGTTTTTCCAAAATACGGTCCACTTCATCAGACTGTGCTTTTTTGTGGGCATTGTAATCATAATCCTTCTCGCGACCGGTGGCACTGTTTCCATAGTGTACCTTCATTTTCGGTTTCCGTTTCCATGTTTTCTTTTGAAACAAGGAGGTGAAACCATCCAGAATCCAGTTGATCCAGGAAGTCAAATCAGTTCCTTTACTTAGGCTGGCGGCAAACCAAAGTCCTGCAAGAGCACCGCCCAGGTGGGCGATATGTCCTCCGGCATTACTTGAGGTGATGGATAATACATCGATTCCGATAACAACCAGTGCCAGATATTTGAGACGGATAGCACCGAAAAGAAAAAGTTGCACCCTGTAATTTGGTTCACGATAAGCCGTAGCAGCTACGATGGCTAATACGGAAGCTGATGCTCCTACCAATGTTGCACCCGCCACTTGCGAACTGAATAAAGGAAATACATTGTAGGCAACCATATACAGTAAACCTCCACAGATACCTCCTAATACATATAGTCCTCTTAAATGTTTGGCCGAGAAAAAGTAGAGAAACAAACTTCCGAACCAATACAGCCAGAGCATATTGAATAAAATATGCAGGATACCGGCATGCATAAACATATAAGTAAATAACGACCACGGCTGATGAATAAATCCGATAAAGGATGCCGGCAGGGCAAATATACCGAATATATCGGGGGTACTTACTTCAAACAGTCGCAAGAAAACGTTAATCAACGTGCCGATCAGAAAGATGCCTACGTTGATATAAATCAGTTGGATGAAAATATTTCCTCTTCTGAATGTCTCCTTTAAATCAGCTATAATATGTCCCATTGTTATTGCTTTTTTTTCTCCAATACAAAATCAGGATCAATCCAAATAACATTCCTCCCAGATGAGCAAAGTGAGCGACATTGTCTCCGGCGCTATTGGCAAGTCCTGACCATAATTCAATCGCGGCGTATCCTATAACGAAGAACTTCGCTTTGATAGGAAATGGCAGCGGGAAGATAAACAACCGGTTATTGGGAAATAACATACCGAATGCCAGCAATATGGCGTAAACGGCTCCCGAAGCACCTACGGTGGTCATCATGTTCAGATACTCTTCCATTGGGATAACACCTGTACCTATATTCACTTGTGCGTAGTGGCTAAGCTCCGTTACATATTGAATATACTGCACTCCTTCCTGGATAAGTCCCGCACCGATACCGCAGAGAATATAGTAAAAGAGGAAACGTTTGGGTCCCCAGGTTTGTTCGAGAATCGGTCCGAACATAAAAACGGCAAACATATTAAAGAAAATGTGGCTGAATCCGCCGTGCATAAACATATAAGTGATAAGCTGTGCCGGATTAAAGTCACTTGCAAGGAAAAAATGTAATCCCAGATAATTCGTTAAATCCAGGCCGTAACGTTGGGCTACGATTGTCCCGAAAAATACTAGTACATTGATAATTATCAGGTTTTTAGTTACAGTTGGCATCATTTTAATTTCTGAATATTTAGATAATAGACGCAAAAGTACGAATAAATTCTGTTTTAAAGCATGAAAAACGCTTCCTATTAGCTCTTTTTCAATAATTTGCTGCGTTTTTTTTATGTTTTTATTTGATATGTTGTTTTGTTCGGCTATATTTGTGGAATCAATCCATTGTGGGATAATCTTTTGTGTAACAAATATATTAATTAATCATTTTACGTATTATGAATAAGTCTGATCTTATTAGTGCAATGGCTGCTGAAGCTCAAATGAGCAAAGCCGATGCAAAAAAAGCACTTGATGCTTTCATCACTTCAGTTACTAATGCTATGAAAGCTGGTGACAAAGTATCTCTCGTAGGTTTTGGTACTTTCTCTGTAAGCGAAAGAGCTGAAAGAACTGGTATTAACCCTTCTACAAAGGCAACTATTACTATTCCTGCTAAGAAAGTAGCTAAATTTAAAGCTGGTGCTGAATTATCTGCAGCTGTTGAATAAGATAGATAGTTGAAAGAAATTAGGAGAGGAGACGCGATGCGTCTCCTTTTTTTGTATCTTTGCGCGCAAGAAATAACTTGATTATGAAGATAGAAGATAAACTTGTAGCGTCCGTTATCAGCGGACTGAAAGCACTCTACGGTCAGGAAGTCCCTGAAAAGATGGTGCAAATGCAAAAAACAAAGAAAGAATTTGAAGGACATTTGACACTGGTCGTGTTCCCTTTTCTGAAGATGTCAAAAAAAGGACCGGAGCAAACAGCACAGGAAATCGGTGAATATCTGAAAGCAAACGATCCGGCTGTAGCAGCGTTTAATGTGATAAAAGGGTTCTTGAACCTGACTATTGCATCGGCTACATGGATTGAATTGCTGAACGAGATTCAGGCGGATGAACAGTACGGCTTAATGCAGGTCACTGACGCTTCTCCATTGGTGATGATTGAGTATTCTTCTCCGAATACAAACAAACCGCTTCACTTGGGACACGTGCGTAATAACCTTTTAGGCAACGCATTGGCTAACATTGTAGCGGCAAACGGCAATAAGGTAGTCAAAACAAATATTGTAAACGACCGTGGTATCCACATCTGTAAGTCCATGCTGGCATGGAAGAAATACGGAAACGGTGAAACTCCTGAAACTTCGGGTAAGAAGGGTGACCACCTGGTAGGTGATTATTATGTATCTTTCGATAAGCATTATAAAGCGGAAGTAAAGGAGCTGATGGCTAAATTTACAGCGCAGGGAATGAGTGACGATGAAGCGAAAGCAAAGGCTGAAGCTGAATCTCCATTGATGCAGGAAGCCCGCGAAATGTTGGTGAAGTGGGAAGCCGGTGATCCGGAAGTACGCGGATTGTGGGAAATGATGAACAACTGGGTATATGCAGGATTCGACGAAACCTACAAGAAGATGGGGGTTGGCTTTGACAAGATCTATTATGAATCCAATACTTACCTCGAAGGAAAAGAAAAGGTAATGGAAGGTCTGGAAAAAGGTTTCTTCTACAAGAAAGAAGACGGTTCCGTATGGGCCGACCTGACTGCCGAAGGACTGGATCATAAGCTCCTTCTCCGTGGTGACGGTACTTCTGTCTACATGACTCAGGATATCGGTACGGCTAAACTTCGTTTTGCCGATTACCCGATTAATAAGATGATTTATGTAGTAGGTAACGAACAGAACTATCACTTCCAGGTGCTTTCTATCTTGCTCGATAAACTTGGTTTCGAATGGGGTAAGAGTCTGGTACACTTCTCTTACGGAATGGTGGAACTGCCGGAAGGTAAGATGAAATCCCGTGAGGGTACGGTAGTTGATGCTGACGACTTGATGGAGGAAATGATTGCCACTGCTAAAGAAACTTCACAAGAACTAGGCAAACTGGATGGTTTGACACAGGAAGAAGCTGATGATATTGCCCGTATTGTGGGTCTGGGAGCATTGAAATATTTCATTCTGAAAGTCGATGCCCGTAAGAATATGACATTCAATCCGAAAGAATCTATCGACTTCAATGGTAATACAGGTCCGTTTATTCAATATACTTATGCACGTATCCAGTCTGTACTTCGGAAAGCTGCCGAATCAGGTATCGTAATTTCTGAACAGATTCCGGCTGGTATTGAATTGAGTGAAAAGGAAGAAGGGCTGATTCAGATGGTTGCCGACTTTGCTGCTGTTGTAAAACAAGCCGGTGAAGATTACAGCCCGTCTATTATTGCTAATTATACTTATGACTTGGTGAAAGAATACAATCAGTTCTATCATGACTATAGTATTCTGCGCGAAGAGAATGAGGCAGTGAAAGTATTCCGTATCGCTCTGTCTGCTAATGTAGCTAAAGTTGTTCGCTTGGGAATGAATTTGCTGGGTATCGAAGTTCCTTCCAGAATGTAAGACTTTCTCTGAACAAAATAGACTTCTGCGGGGTTTCTTTTATATATATAAAAGGAACCTCGTATGTTTTACTCCCCCCATCCATTGCTTCGGAAGAGAGAAACGGAAACTGCTACTGTCTCTTATTCCGAACTGCTGTTTGACCTGATTTATGTTTTCTCGGTCACGCAACTTTCACATTATTTGCTTCATAATCTCACTTGGGAAGGATTATTGAAAGAAACAATCCTGTGGTTTGCAGTCTGGATGTTGTGGCAACATACCATCTGGGTGACTAACTGGTTCAACCCGGATACCCGGCCGATACGTATTCTTCTTTTTATCAGTATGCTGGTGGGGCTGGTGATGGCGGCTGCTATTCCTTATGCCTTTACTTACCGGGGATTGATATTTGCTGTCTGCTATGTTCTGATACAGGCAGGGAGAACACTTTATATTATCGGGGTGTTAGGAGATCATCATCTGGCTGCTAATTTTAAGCGAATTATGGGCTGGTTCTGTATATCTGCCGTCTTTTGGATTACGGGTGCCATATTGCAGGGAGAATGGCAAATTCTACTGTGGATTATAGCCGCCATCTGTGATTATACAGCCCCGATGCACGGATTTGCTTTACCTCGTCTGGGACGTTCGGACAGTAGCAAGGAATGGACTATTGAAGGGCATCATTTGGTGGAACGTTGCCAGTTGTTTGTGATTATTGCTTTTGGAGAAACTCTATTGATGACAGGAGCTTCTTTGAGTGAAGTAGAAGAATGGACGCCTCTCGTGATTATTTCTGCTGTCATATCTTTCATTGGTAGTTTGGCTATGTGGTGGGTTTACTTTGATGTGAGCAGTGAAGCCGGTAGTCGGAAAATACAGGAAGTGAAAGATCCCGGAAAGCTGGGGTTGATTTATAATGCAATTCATATCGTACTGGTGGGAGCATTGATTATTTGTGCGGTAGGAGACGAACTGATTGTTGCCCATCCCGAACAAGAAATGAGAGCGGAAGTTGTTTTTGTTCTGATTATCGGACCAATCGTTTATATTCTGGCAAATAGTATCTATAAATATGTCACGTGCCGTATGCTTCCTTTATCACATATTATTGCTGTAATAGCTTTGGCTTTACTGCTTCCCTGGCCTTATCACATTTCTTTATTGACGATGAATATCTTGGTAACATCTGTTTTTATATTCGTGATTGTGTTTGATATGCTATTCCCTAATAAAGGTTTTAAGATAAAATGGGAGCCGAAGATTTAATGATGAAAGCCCATTCATAACGGATAATACTTATATCCTATAATATTGTGGCTTAAAATAAAAACACAGTTCACACGAATTCTTGGTGAGTATTCAAGAAGTTGTGTGAACTGCGTAATTCGCGCCTTTCTAAACGGATGTCTATTATGTCTTTTTCATCGATGGTTCGCAATGCGAAGTCCCGATAGCGATTCCGTACAATATCCGGGCTGCTCTTATTTAAATCGTATCAATCTTTATTTGTACCAATCTTTATTTTGTTTCCCATTCGATGATACCCATCCAGAGAACTTGGGATATGATTGATCGATTCGTTTCCCTTCCTCTGGAACCGGGAGATTACTTACTGGCATATTGATAGCAAACGGCATCAAGTCTGCAGAAACATAATACATCCCTTCTTCTGGTCTGTAGATGTCTTTTCCGGTTCCCAGTAACGATAAGTCGGCTTTGTCAGTCGGGGGATAATTTATCAGATGTAATTCTTTGCCTCTACCCTCGTTGGAACTGATGAAGATAAACGGGTTGTAAGGAGGTACCACCTCTTTCTCACTAGCTCCATCAAGCGTGATGGTTACAGTATATTCTTTCTTTGATTCATCAGTGATATTTTTGAATTTTGTCATGTCGTCATACAACAATATGGTTGGGTGAGACTGTCCAGGCTCTGTTTCTTTTCCTTCCATGTATATAGAACTTGATAAACCACTGGCATCAGGCCCCGTTATTTTTACACTCTTGACATTGCTGTTTGAGAGCTTGTGTAATTGATATCCAAATCCGTTTTGCAGATAACCGCCACAGTGCTGTAAGATAAACTTGTCTTCTATTTCGTAAATGCGATTGTCAAGAGCATTTCGGGTCATCGTACTGGTGTACTTTACCATTACGTCATTCATATCGTAATCACCTAACTTAGGCCATAAGTCTTCAAAAGCCAGTGTACCGGAATAAGAAATTTTATATTGCTCGGGGATTGCTTCGGGGTCTTCAGGCAATGGAGGCAATGTCGGGTCAATAGCATTCTTTTCTGACGTATGAATATAGAAGATGGCATCTGCATAATCGAAGTCAATATTATCTTCGAATCCTACTGCTACAATCTGCCCGGACTTGGAATCACGGAGAGATACAGTTCTTTGTGTATTATTCGTGTTTAGATTCCTGGTGGAGTAGCGTGCCCCCATACCTTTTATGATATCGCCCACTTTGTCTTTATCTGTTTCTGAGGTGAGTTTACTCTTGAATCCCATACCTTGAAGGCACCAGCCAATTGTGACTCCTGCAGGAAATTTGTCTTCGTATTCCTGTGTCTCTTCATTCCAATATTTGAGTTTTATTTCTTCGCCACACACTAATGCTCCTACCCCTAAAGTCTTGTAAACAGGAGAGGTGTTTGGGAATGCAATTATTTGTTTTATATCACTCTTGCTCTGGGGCGGATTGTTGGTCGGATAGGTGTAATATCCAACTGTATTGTACCATGCAGCAGAGCTGTTTATAAATACGAGGCTTACTTCGGTCGGGTTAACAATTGGAATATCTGAAGTCATTTTAATGGAACCATCAAAAAACTCCGGATAATTCTGACTGATGTTCATAACCTTGCTTTTACCGCTCTCATCTTTGACTGTAACCTTTCTGAAAACATACTTGATGTTGTATAGTACGTCTGCCGGAGGTATGTTTATTTTAGGCTCCAGATTGGTTGGTCTTCCGTTGTTATCCCAGTCTGCATCGGGAAGAACATGCCATTCTTTTAGATAGGTATGTTGGTTCACGGTCACTCCTCTGGTTTTTGATGCCGTTTGTGAACGTAAGGCAGTGATATATGCATCTTGATTAAATGAAAGCTGACGACTGTCGTCAATCGTTAGTTTAAGAGGAGATACGGTGGCTAAATAATCCGATGATAACCATACTTCCGAGAGGTCCGCCGGAATATTCATTTCTCCACTGAATTTGCCTTTTTCGTCTGTAACTGCACGGTAGATAGGCTCTATGTCCTTTTGGAACACGCTGCCGTCAGCCGAGTATTCAATGGGATCTTGATCGTAAATGTCAAAAAGGACACGATAATTTTCGCTTTTAAAACAATAATTGATATCCAAAGCAACAGCTTGGGTCATGTTGAAGTCGAAGTATGCTTCTTTTGGCATATGCCTTCTCTCCCAAGATAAGTCACGCTCTTTGTCCATACAACTGATGGAAGCTATGGTAAGCACTCCTATCATTAAATACTTTAATTTTGTTTGCTTCATAAGTTTGTGTATTAAAAGATAAAGAGCAAATATATACATTTAATTATATAATTTGCTCTTTTTCTAGTTTTTTTATTTCTTTTTTGCGAATCGTCCTTTTTTTGTGGTCGCTGGTCCTTTCTCATCTTGTAATTTGATGAGTTCCAAACAGCTAGCCAAACTCAAATCCTGCGGGACGATATCTTTAGGAATTTTATAATTGGAACCCTTATAGGTAATATAAGGTCCGTAACGTCCGTTCAGAATCTCAAGTTCCGGCTCCTCTTCAAACTTCTTGATGTGGCGTTCCGTTTCTTTCTGGCGTTTCTCCAGAATCAGCTGTTCTGCCTCTTCCAAAGTAATTTCCATCGGATCAAGTGTTTTCGGGAGCGATACATATACCTTATTGTGCAGGACATACGGACCGAAACGGCCTACGCCTACACTGACTGATTTTCCTTCATATTCGCCCAGTGTACGAGGTAATTTGAATAATTCCAGTGCTTCTTCCAAAGTGATGGTTTCCATGGATTGACCTTTCTTCATTTGTGCGAAGCGTGGTTTTTCTTCATCTTCTACAGTACCAATCTGTACAACAGGACCGAAGC
>OOCA01001252.1_pt1 | contig 11228 bp, 7 predicted proteins | sample 1671591 | NCBI WGS metagenome assembly OOCA01 (sample SAMN06348172, study PRJEB24527) | human gut metagenome | biome: human gut; feature: ankylosing spondylitis patient; material: feces | host: Homo sapiens | place: China | collected 2015-10 | reverse complement strand
GAATCGGGGTACCGGCGTCGGGCCGCATCCAGCAGGGCCGCGATTTCGCTCGGATGATGGGCGTAATCGTCCACTACAGTGACCTGCTTGACCGTGCCGCGCACCTGGAAGCGGCGTGCCGCACCGAGGAATGTGCCGGCCGCCTTGGCCGCGTCTGCGGGGCTCACGCCCAGCAGCACGGCAGCGCTGATGGCGGCGGCCGCATTGCGCGCATTGTGCACGCCAGGAACCTTCAGGGCAACGCTCTGAGACACCGGCTCCCCCGCCGTCACCGCGGCCGGCAGATGCAGGGTGAGCTGTTCGACGCCGCTGCCAGCGGTCTCGCTTTCCGAAGCGATCCAGACATACGCGGCACCGCCCAAATCGGGCAGGGATTCACGCGCGGTAGTGCCGTAGGCAACGGTATGGGATTTCACGTCGGCGGGCAGGGCCTCCAGCACGGCAAGTCCGTCGGGGTCGTCGATACTGATGATCACGTGACCGGTGGCCCGGCCGGCGTGGGCAACGAACGCGGCACGGTAGTGGGCTTCGTCGCCGTAATGGTCGAGATGATCGGCTTCACAGTTGGTGATAATGGCGATGGTCAGATGGTATTTGGCGAAGCTGCCGTCCGATTCGTCGGCTTCGGCCACCAGGATGTCGCCTTTGCCCGCGTGTCCGCCGTCCAGCGTGGTGCCGTCCGGGCCTTGGATAAAGCCGCCGATGGCGTAGCTTGGATCGGCACCGGCGTTCACCAGAATGTGGGACAGCATGGAGCTGGTGGTGGTTTTGCCGTGCGCTCCGGCCACGGTGACGGCTCGTTTGCCGTTCATGAGCAGGGCGAGGATGTCACTGCGATGCACAATGCGCTTGCCCGCCGCGTGTGCTGCGACGATTTCCGGATTGTCCGGTTTGATGGCGCTGGAGTAGACCACGGTCTCGGCCTGGGCGACATTTTCGGCTCGCTGCCCGAATTCAACGGTGATGCCCAGCGTTTCAAGTCGGTCGGTTTTGGCGCTGTGTGCGCGATCGGAGCCGTCCACCGCGACTCCTTCGGCGTGCAGCATTTCGGCCAGAACGCTCATACCGGCACCGCCGATACCGATGAAATGGGTGGCGCCGAGATCCGCAGGGCGGGCCGCAGCATCGAATGAGGCATACGTAGGGTCAAGCACTATGGGCTGATCTTGAGACAATTCAAAACTCCTTTAGGGATTCCAGCACCCTATATTATGACCGTATCTCGTGCTGCGGAACGGAATTGGTCAGTATCGCGCACGGAATGATATCTGAATACTACTTGGATGGTTCGGCTAATTGCAGAACGTGCCGGGCCATGATTTCGGCAGCGTTTCTGATGCCGTATTCCCATGCCTTGCGGCCGAATTCGGCAAGTCGTTCGTGATCGGCGAGCAGATCGGGCACATGCTCATGCACCCACTGCGGGGTCAGGTCCTTGTCTGCGACCAGAGGCCGCCGCCGGCGTTCACCACTGGCTCGGCGTTGAAACGCTGCTCGCCGTTGCGCGATGGGCAGCGGCACGTAAATGGCCGGCAGGCCCAGTGCAGCCAGCTCGGATACCGATCCGGCTCCGGCACGGCAAATCACCAAGTCGGCACAGGCAAAGGCCAGATCGATTCGTTCCAGATATTCGGCGGTATGGTAGTCACCTTGTCCGGCCGATTCGGGGCCGATGCCGGTAAGCACGTCCGCGCCGGCCGAGGCCGTGACCAGTTCGCGTACTTCGCTGATTTTGCCTCGCCCGGTCAAGTGGATGATTTGTGCGTGGGCCAACAGGTCTGCGGCGGAGGAGGCGATGGCGCGGTTCAGGCTTTGCGCTCCCAGCGATCCGCCAGTGACCAGCACCAGCGGACGGTTCGGATCGACGCCAAGCTGCGCGGCCGATTCACGGCGTACGGCGGCACGGTCGTCACCGATGCGTTTGGTCAGGGAGGCGATGGCCGGGCGCAACGGCAGACCGACGCGCTCGACGTCGGCTCCGGCACGCGGTTTGAGACCGGTGCCCTCGTACACGGTACCGATGAAATCGGCCCAACGAGCGCCCAGTTTATTGGCCATGCCGGCACGCGCATTCTGCTCATGGATGGCAATCGGAATGCCCATCTTGTGTGCGGTGGCGTAGACGGGGGCGGAAGCATACCCGCCGAATCCGGCCACGACATCCGCATGCCGCGTTTCAAGAATGGAGCGCACCTTGGCGGTTTCTCGCTTCCATTTTGCCGGGAAGCGCAGCATGTACAGGTTAGGGCGACGCGGGAACGGCACTTTTTCGATGGTGTCGAGCTCGTAGCCGGCCTCCGGCACCAAATCCTTCTCCAAACCCACCGCAGTGCCGATGACGGTGACCTGTGCCGTGGGTTCGATGTCGCGAATCGCCCCGGCGACCGCGAGCAGCGGATTGACATGTCCGGCGGTACCGCCGCCAGCAAGAACGATATGTGGTGTGCCTTGATTCATGATTACCGAGTCTACTTACGCGCTCTGACGCGACTGTTTTATCTGCGGTTGAGAGCGCATAAGTCCCACAACCAGTCCGGCCGCCGTCAAGCACATAATCATGGATGAGCCACCTGCGGAGACGAACGGCATAGGCACGCCCAATACCGGGAACACACCCACGACCACGCCGATGTTGACCATGGCCTGGCCCACGATCCAAATGGCGACGCACATCAGCACCATGGCAACATAACGATCGGTGACCTGCAATGCGATGACGATCATGCACCAGGCGAGAATCGCGAAGAACAGCAATACGATGGCGCAACCGACGAATCCGGTCTCCTCGCCGATGATCGCGAAAATGAAATCGTTATGGGCGGCCGGCAGGTAGTTCCATTTCTCCCGCGAATTGCCGATGCCCAATCCCAGAAAACCTCCGGAGGCGATGGCGTACTTGGCGTGAATGGACTGGTAGCATACGCTCTGCGCGTCAGCGGCCGAGCAATCGCCATATGTGGCCAGAATACGACGCAAGCGGTTCGGGCTGGAAACCGCCAATGCACCGACCATAACCACCGCGCCCAATACGCCGACTCCCATCCATTTGCCGGGGAACCCGACGATCAGAAAGGCCACGCCTCCGATGAAGACCAGAATCATGGCCGTGCCGAGGTCCCTGCCGCCCATCACCAGTGCCACGCCTATCGCATACAGCGCCAACGGCGCGGCATATGCTTTGATTCCCTTCTTGTGGTACATCTTGCTGCAGGCATGCAACGACGAGGGAAGCCATATGCACATCGCGAACTTCATGAATTCGGCCGGCTGGATAGTGGTGAAGCCGAGGTCCAGCCAACCTCTGTTGCCGTAGACGTCGTGACCCAAAGGAGTAAAGGTCAGCGCCTGCAACAGGCAGGCACCCACCACAAAGAACACGCCGGTCCGTTTCCAGAACGTCACCGGCATCATCAATGCCACGAAGCCCAGCACCAAGCCGATCAGGCAAAACGCGCCCTGGTTCAGAAGCTGAAGGAACGGCGACTTGCCCAGTGCGGCCATGGTGACCGTGGAGCTGGAGAACACCATGATCAGGCCGAAGCATGTCAGCCCCACCACGGCCATGCGGAAGCCGTGGTAGCACCATAGCGGGTTGAGCAAGCTTCGCCAACCCGTGTAGTCGGCGATTTCGAGTGAGGGCTTGTCAGGGGCTCTGTATGCCTTACGCTTATGGGTATCAGTGGAGGCCATGCACCTCGCTCCACGTCTTGGCTGCGGCGGCGAATCGATTGCCTCGATCCGCATAGGACTTGAACTGGTCCATGGAGGCGCAGGCCGGAGCCATAAGCACGATGTCGCCGGCGGCGGCATACGTGCCGCAGGCTTCGACGGCACGGTCCATGACGGTATCGTTGTCTTCGGGATCGATGATGGTCACCGGGATGTCCGGAGCTTGGCTGGCAAACGCTTCAATCATCGGCTGCTGGTCTTTGCCGATGATGACGGCCGCTTTGATGGTGTGTGCCTGGTCCTTGACCAGGTCCTCGAATCGACTGCCTTTGGCCAGACCTCCGGCGATCCAGATCACAGACTTGGCCGGGAAGCTGGACAGCGAGGCGCGTGCCGCATGACCGTTGGTGGCTTTGGAATCGTCCACAAAACGAACAGAGCCGCCCTCGACTGCGGCCTCAGCCACGGTTTCGATGCGATGGCCGCCCGGCTTGAACGAGGTAAGCGCCTTCAACGCGGTATCGCGATCAGCGCCAAGTCCCAGCACCAACGCCAATGCCGTCAATGCATCGGCCACCAGATGCGGGTACAGTGAGCCGTCCGGCTCTGCCAGATGCGCGAAATCGGTGATGGCGGCCAGTCTGACCGACTCTCCTACTGCGCCGCCGGCCACGCCGCTCCTGTCCACGATCCAGCCATCTTCAATGCCGATCTGGCCGGCTTGAGGGGCCTCGAGCGTGAATCCCACCTTGCGGCATCCTTCGGCAGTCTGAGCCTCGGCCGCCAGTTCGCTGACTTTGGCGTCCTGCGCATTGTAGACGATGGCGCGTTTGGCGTTGTGGAACACCTTGGATTTGTCGGCGGCGTAATTCTCGCGCCCGCCATGCCAGTCGAGGTGATCGTCGGCGATATTGGTGATCGCCGCGCAGTCAAGTGCCAGCGAATCGGTGAAGTGCAATTGGAAGGAGCTCAGTTCCACGCACAGTACGTCGTGCTGCGGATTGGTGGCGCAACGAGACAGGCTCATGCTCATGTCTCCGGAGGCGATATTGCCGGCGGTCGGCGCGTCGAGTCCGCAGGCGGTGAGCATTTCCGAGGTCATCTCGGTGGTGGAGGTTTTGCCGTTGGTGCCGGTGATGCCGATCCATGGAGCCGGAGTACCGGTGCGCTCGTTATTCACACGCAGCTGCCATGCGAATTCCACCTCGCTCATCACGGGGATGCCACGGCGTTGGGCTTCCAGCACGAACGGGGTGCGGGGGTTGAACACCGGGGACGACATGACGTAGTCCACGTGGTCCCAGTCCACGTCATCAAAGGAGTGGAGATCGGCCTCGGGCTTCCTCTCGTCGACGCCAATCACGTGGGTGCCGCGTTCCCTCAATACCTCCGCCAACGAGGTGCCGGACACCCCCAGTCCGGCGATCACCACTGTCTTATCCGCTACTTGCATTGTTCCTCCTGATATAGGAATTCCGTGGGTGAGCATAATCCACCCAGATTTCCGCTAGCTGAACAGCAGGCCGGAGCGGGTGACCCAGTCGCCGTAGAAAATCGTCAGGGCGAGCAGCACGAAGATGAGTTCGATCATCCAGAACCGCACCACCACCTTGGTTTCGGTCCAACCCTCCAGTTCGAAATGATGGTGAATCGGCGCCATTTTGAATACACGTTTGTGGGTCATCTTGAAGTACCCGACCTGGATGACGTCGCTCATGGCTTCCATGACGTACAGTCCGCCCAGAACCACCGCCAGGAATTCGGTGTGCGTGGCGATGGACAGGGCTGCGAACAGACCGCCCAAGGCCAGGGAACCGGTATCACCCATGAAAATCGATGCGGGGTTCGAGTTGTACCACAGGAAGCCGAAGCAGGCGACGGCCGCGCATACGGCGATGACGGTCAGATCGAGAGGATCGGACACGGCATAGGAATATCCGCCATGGCTGCCGCCCTTGATGTGGTAGCTTTCCCAGAATGCGATGATGCCAAAACCAGTGAAGACGATCATCGACGAACCTGCCGCCAGACCGTCAAGTCCATCCGTCAGATTCACTGCGTTGGTCCATGCGGTCATCAGGAAGTTCACCCAGATGACGAACAGGATGATGGCTACGGCACGGCCGGCGAAGTCGAAGTTGAAGAACGGCTGTTCGATGAAGCTGATGCCTGCCTGCGCACTGGGGAATCCCGATTTGGTGGGAATCAGCAGCGCAAGTACCGCGTAGATGGTGGCGAAGATGAACTGGCCGATGAACTTGCCGCTCACCGATAGGCCTTCGTTCTGCTTCTTACGCACCTTGGCGAAGTCGTCGATAAAGCCCAGCAGACCCATCGACAGCATGGCGAACAGTACGAGCGCCGCGGACCAGGAGGGCACGTCGCCCGAACGCAGGTATCGGTACAGTGCGGAGGATGCCCAACCGAGCAGAATCGCGAAGTTGATGACCACGCCGCCCAACGTGGGGGTGCCGCGCTTGACCAGATGCGACTGCGGCCCATCCTGGCGGATGTACTGGCCATAGTGCAGCTTGTGGACCAGCCGAATCAGCAGCGGGGTGCCGACTAAGGTGACGATGAGCGACACCAGCATTCCAATGATCAGAGCAATCACGTGCAGCTTCTCTTTCTTGTCGGTTTCTTGGGGTGGTTATCAGGTCAGTTCTTTGCCCAGCGTTCAGCCAAAGCGCTCAGGCCTGACGCGTGCGATCCCTTGAGCAGCACCACAGCGTCGGGATGGTTGCGAGCCAAGTCGATGACCAGCTGTTCGGCCGCATCGATGTCGTGTACGCAATCCACCGACGCGGATTGGCTCTGACGGGCACCGTCCGCCAGAGCCTGTGCCAGTGCATCGAGATGTTGGTCTTGGGCGGAACCGACCGCGATGATCGCGTCGATGCCCAATTCGTCCGCATACGTGCCGATCGAGGTGTGCAATGCCGTTTCATCGGCGCCGAGTTCCAGCATGGCACCCAGCAGCGCCACGCGGAACGGCTCCTTGCCGTCATTTGAGTTCCAGGCCTTCAACCCGTTCAGGCCGGCTTTCATGGAGTCGGGATTGGCGTTGAAGGAATCATCGATCAGCGTGAAGGAAGTCCCCTCGCGATTCACCGTGGACAATGCCATGCGATGAGGGCTGATGGTGTGCTGCGAGGCCAGAATCCGTGCCACCGTTTCGGGTGCCATACCGTAACGCATCGCCACGGTTGCGGCGGCCAACGCGTTCATCACATTGTGACGTCCAGGAATGCCCAGATGCACCGGCGTATGGTTGCCGTCCGCATCGACCAACGTGAATTCAGCATGATCGGACCGGTCGGCAGTGACATCAATGGCCCGCACCTCGGGCTCCTGCGACGATCCCAAGCCGAACCACAGCACGTCGCCGTTGGCCAGGCCGGCCATGGGAACCACGTGTTCGTCATCGGCGTTCAGTACCGCGGTGCCTCCGGGAAGCAATCCCTGCACGATTTCGCTTTTCGCCTGTGCGATGCGTTCGCGGGAGCCGAATTCTCCAAGGTGAGCGACGCCGACCTTCAATACGATTGCCGTGTTCGGCGGTGCGATACGGGTCAGTCGCGCGATTTCGCCGATATGGCTGGCACCCATCTCAGCCACGAAGAACCGGGTGTGCTCATCGACCCGCAACGCAGTGAGCGGCAGGCCGATCTCATTGTTGAACGATCCCACCGGAGCCACGGTCGGACCTACGGTGGCAAGCAGGGAGGAGAGCAGATCCTTGGTGGTGGTCTTGCCCACCGAACCGGTCAATCCGATGATGTCGAAGTCGCCGTCCAGCTCGCGGCGGCGAACGATGTTGTATCGGGCGAGTTCGCCAAGGGCGTCGACCGTGTCTTTCACTACGATCTGCGGAAGGCCATCGGACTTCACCTCATGGTCGACGATGGCCACCGTGGCTCCCTGTCCAGCGGTTTTCGCCACAAAGTCATGCCCATCGACACGCTCGCCTCGGATGGCCACAAACACCGATCCGGGGCCGGCCTGCCGCGAGTCGCTGACCGTATTGGTGGCTCGAGACTCGGAACCGGCGTCTCCGATCAATCGACCATCGACGGCCTTGGCGATCTCCTCCACGCTCATCGGAACCATGGTGTTTCAAACTCCTTTACGATTACGCTTCGTCCCGTATCCACGGACTTAATTGAGATTATTGGCCACATGCAGGGCACTGCGTATGTTGTTTTTCCTCACGCCGGCGGCCAGCACCATGGCGATGGCCAAGGACATGTGCCCGAGTCGGACGCGGTCATACATTGCCGGTGAATCCGCAGCCATTTCATCCGATTCGGGTGTCGACGAGGTCATGGACATGTCATGTTCCGCAACGAATGCGTAGCGTGTCTTCAATTCGTTCAAGCTTGCGCTTGCGTTGACATCCTCCGTGCCCAGTACATCCACGTTCACCGATTCCAACGCATGCTCGGCCAACGTGCGGTCATCCATGGCGATGATCACGGCCGCCACACCGTCTTCGGCGCACACGGACAGCGCGCGCTGCATATCGAGGATGCCCAGAGGATAGTTCAGGTTCATGGTACGTGTCATCGACGTGGACCCGGATGCGGTGATTACCGCCACCGGATTGCCCAGCATGTGCAGGAATTCGGAGAGCTGGGACACGCCTGCGTCGACGGCCTGCTCATCCGCACCGGTCACCGCGAACACCGCCATGGCATTGGACGGTCCGCCGGCCAGACCGCTGGCCAGATCGCCGAGTACGCGATCGTCGAAATCGCCGTAGAGCAACGGTATATCGGCATTGGCGATCTGCCCTTTGGACGCGCGTGGCAGCAACGCCGCATAGGCACCGGCCTGTGCGGCATGCAGTACATCGGGTTCCTGCTCATGCGTGCAGATGAACAGCGAGCCGGGAATCACGGTGTCCACGGCATCGCTGAGTGAGGTAATGGTGACATTGGTGGCGAAGGGTGGATCGACTTCAAAACCGTACCGTTCGACCAGCATTCCCAGGGTCACCCGCTGGGCGATGGATTCGCTCACTGCACTCATGGGCTATCGCCTTTCTCCCCTGATCCTTACCACGTGACTGGAATAGCATTTTTGCGTGGACTGGAGACAGGCACCTCGTATTTCTGCATAAGGAACTCACAAATCTGTGCGGAAACAGGGCCGGCCGTCAGACCGCCGAACACACCATTCGGATCCTTCATCACCACGGTGACCGCATAGCGCGGGTTGTCCGCGGGAATCACCACGGAATAATCGGAGATAATGGACGAGAGCGTGCCATCCGAGCCCTGCACCTCTGCGGTACTGGACTTGGCGGCCATGCGGTAACCATCGACCTTGACGAACTTGTTGTAGCCTTCCGCCACTGATTCCATCGCATTCATCATGTCCGATGCGACCTTTTCATCCACCACGCGGGTGGCTTCGCCCTTCTTGGTCTCAGTGGTCTTGCCATTGGCATCGGTGGTTGATTTGATGATCGACTGCTGCTGCTTGACACCCTTGTTCGCGATGGTGGCCACCACGTTGTTGAGCTGCAGGGCGTTGACGGCGTAGCCCTGACCAAACAGGATGGTGTTGCGCGTACGCAGATCCCACGCCGAAGGGTTGGTGAGCAGACCGCTCGATTCACCGGGCAGGTTCAGTCCGGTCGGTTGTCCGATGCCGAATTTGGTCAGGTACTCGTAGCGTTGCTCATCCGGATAGTTCTCCCCGGCCATAATCATGCCGACGTTCGATGAGTTCTGCAGAATGCCGGCGAGCGTCCAGCGCTCAGTGCCATGGTCGAATGAGTCCTTGTAGGTCTGGCCCTCCTGTGTGATGTGGTCCGGGACCGACAATTGATCGCTCATCTTCTGCAGATAGCCGGACATGGAGATGACCTTGCCCACCGAACCAGGCTCGAAGGTTTCGGACACGGCCCGAGACGGGCTCATCTTCGCCGCATCGGTACCAGCCTGTACTTCATCGCTATCGGCCAGTGCGAGAATCTCCCCGCTCTGGACATCCTGCACCACGGCGATCGCCCACGCTGCACCATACTTGGATTCGGCCTCCTTCAAGACCTTTTTGACATACCATTGCACATCACGGTCAATGGTCAGGGTGACATCGTCGCCATTTTTGGCCGCCACCGATTCGGTCATGGTGCCGGGAATCTCTTCGCCGCCATTACCACGCTGGTAGGTTTCATGGCCATCGGTTCCGGTAAGCGTCTTGTTCTCGACCTGCTCGATGCCGGCGACGCCATCGCCGTTGTCGTTCACGCCGCCAAGCAGCGCGCCCATGAGATCGCCATCCGCATACAGTCGTTCACTGCTCAGCTCACCCCAGACAATACCGCCCAGGTGCAACGCCTCGATGCTGCGCTTGACCTGCGGAGTCACATCTTTCTTCAGAATCACATACTGCCCGGTACCGGACAGATCAGCGCCCAGTTCCATGGCGTTCATATCCAGGACTTTGGCCAGCAGTCGGCCCACGGCCGCCGCTCCGGTAGCGCCCACGGGTTTGCCGTCAATTTCGTGGCAGTAATCACGGGTGTTGTCATTGCAAGTAATCGGCTCGAACTCCTGTGCAGCCTCCGGATTGGCGACGATAGTATAACGCTCCACGCTTTGAGCGAGCACGGAGCCGTTGGCGTCGAGGATACGACCACGCTTGGCGCTCAACGTCACGGTCAGGGTGCGGTTAGCCGTGGCCGCTTGTGCGGTTTGACGGCCGCCGATGAGCTGGGTGGAGGCCAGCTGAATCACGCATGCCGACGCCACCAACGCCAATGCGGCGCCGATGGCAATGCATTTGAACGCGAAGGTCTTGACCTTGGCGAACTCTACGATGCGACGAATGGTGTTCACTGGGTTCCGCCTTTGTTGGACTGGTATCCGCTTAAGTCGATGGACACTGATCCCTGCTGCGGGACCATGCCCATGTCGCTGGCCTTGTCGGGCAGGTTCGCGACTAATTGATCGAGTTTGGCCTGATCGTCTTCGATATCTTGGGTAAGTCTGTTGATATTGGTTTCGATCTGTGCCGCCTCAAACGAGTTCTGCACCATCTGGGTACGCAGCATCAGCGCGCCGAACAAGGTGCCGACGAGGAAGATCACTGCGATGGCCACATGCACCAGCGGTGCGCTTCTTGTTCTGGTCCATTCGATGACCCGTCCGACGACATTGCCCCGCTCGTCTCCACGCGGGTTGGAGACCACCCGCAGCTCAGGTCGGGAGGAGGACTGATGCTTGGTGTGCGGCCGGTTCGAGGCCGGAGCCGCGTTCGACCGAATGTTACGTGCGGATGCCATATGCCGTTATCCCCTCCTTGTACGAATTCGTGCTGTGTTTTTGGCTCTGCCCGGAGACGCGGAGCCTTGTATCTTGATGTCATTCAGGCCCTGCGCGGTTTGCGTAAAGCGTTTCCTCCATCGTGACGGAATATCACGGCTGACTTCCACCGCCCGCAACCGCACCGAAGCCGATCTCGGGTTGGCTGCGATTTCATGTTCGTCGGCCTTGATGGCACCTCGCGTGAGATCCGTGAAAAACGGTTGGGCATCCGGCGGTATGACA
>OOCA01001241.1_pt1 | contig 11276 bp, 4 predicted proteins | sample 1671591 | NCBI WGS metagenome assembly OOCA01 (sample SAMN06348172, study PRJEB24527) | human gut metagenome | biome: human gut; feature: ankylosing spondylitis patient; material: feces | host: Homo sapiens | place: China | collected 2015-10 | reverse complement strand
CGAGATCTACACTCTTTCCCTACACGACGCTCTTCCGATCTTGAATCTCCCAGCGGTGATAATCTCCCGGATTCTCATCCATATATTTCTGCAGCCATTCAAAACGATAGACAATCGCATCTGCTTCCTCTTGATCTGTCCATGCTCCACTCACTACATCCTGCCAGTCTGAATATGATTGTTTCTTTTCCCAGTTTCTGCAAGTATCCCGAAAATGAAGTGCAAGAAGATTGGTCATTTCTTCCTGCTCCTGTTCAATGGCATTATTGGAAATCAAATTATCCACGTAATTTCCATCCTCATACATATCCCGAATTCTGTTCGCTGCTTCTTCCCACGTAACCATGCGGTCAAAGTTTCTTCTGGCAGAGTCCCCTCGCCGGATACGGATACCATCATTGTCATACCAGATACTGATTTTCTGACCATCTATGGTAAATCCTTTGCCACCAGTTCCATATTCATCTTTCAGAAAACTCCGCATTTCTTCATTATTCAGACCTTCAATCAGTCTTGCTGTAATATGAAACAGTGTATTTTTCTGTCCGCTTCCCGTGCGGAGAATATCGTCTACCACTTCATCAGAAATAAGAAAAGCGGCTGGCTGTTCTAATGCAGCTGCCGCTTTCCTTATTTCCCCTAACTGTTCCTCTTCTGTTGGGAACAGGCTTAACTGTAAATAATCTCCTGAATCACCAGTTCCTCTGCCTGTGCTTTGATCTGGTTCATGTGTCTGGTCCACGCCATTGTGTCTGCCATCTTGTCCGGTGCCGGATCTTTCTCCAGAAGTTCGTTCATCAGGTTGTCTACTCTCTGTCTTGCCTGACTGTCGATCTCCATCAGATGACTGTCCAGACGGTTCTGCAGTGTCAGAATGTTGAACCTGGCTACCTTGTGATTTCTCAGATACTCTTTCCGCATCATTCCGTACTTGCCGATGGTTCCTCTCGTCTCTTCCAGGCTGATATCTGGAATCTGATACTCTCCGTTCTGGCTGTAACTGATCTCTCTCATAGTCTGTTTCCTCCTTTTTTTCTTCTCTATCTTCTGTGTTATCTGTATTACTTTCACGAATTAACGTGTTAAATTCATTATAAGCTACTTCTTTTTCTTTTGCAACCGTTTTCAGGTCATTTTCCAGATCATTCAGAACATATCGTCCAATCTGCATCAGAACTGGTCTGCTGATCTCGTTGACTGCACTTCCCAGATGTCCTAATACTTTCAGCTGATTGAAGTCCGTAATATGCCGAAAATCCTCTGCATCCAGATATTCCTGTACATCCAGTCCACACCTGTTTAGTAATACATACCAGACACTATTGGTCATCAGTTCCCGGAATTCTACTTCCTGATTCTGTTCGTCCAGTTCTTCCAAAAATGTCCCTGTCACATCCAGTCTCAGTTCTTCCAATGCATCTGGAAGCCATTCCTGCATACTCTCCTTCGCTGCCTGATGCAGACTTTCAGCAAGCCCTCCTTCTGTATCTTCCAGTGATAACTGCTCCTGCAGATAATCTGCAACCAGTTGTTCACCTTCCATTGGAAGATTCCATAACTGTGGATCTTTTCCCAGATTCCGCACTTTATAAGTGTCCTGCACATCAAATACATACCGAAGTTTTGTTTTTGGTCCGGAAGTATTGTCAATCAAGGCAATCCCCTTGGATCCCTTTTTGATCCAGCGGTACATCTTCTGATTCCAGATTTCCATGGATGCTACGGCAGTTGCTTCCGGTCGCTGTGCATAAATTAAAAGCTGTTCTGGAAAAGTGTATTTGTACAGTCTGGATGAAGTGTTTAGGAACCGCATCCATTCCTGCGGACTGGTAGCTACATCTTTTGCCACCTCTTCCGTCAGCTGTTCCATTGCATATAATTTATTTGCCATGTGCTACTCCTTTTCATAAAATCAGGGACTGCTAAGTACAGTCCCCTTAAAATCATCGTTGTTTCTCTTTATAATGCTGCGGCAAAATCTTTTGACTTATTCTTTGGCACTTTGTCTGCCTCTTTTGCCTTGATCTCTGCCTTGGCTTTTTCCAGTCTTCCATGGATTCCACCTTTTACTTCCGCTTTTTCGGCTGCTTTTTCTTTCTCCAGACGAGCTTCCCTACGCTCAGCATTTTCCATTACTGCGGTCTTTTTATCACAGAACTGAACCTTATCCGAAAGCTGTTCCTGTCTTTCCACCTGTGTCTCATTGACTTCCTGTACCATCGCATTTAATTCCGGAACCTGAAAAATGCCGTTATCAGGGAGAATCAGCACTTCATGAATGGAAGATGGGATGACAAAGTAATCACTTCCCAGGCATTCCCCAATCTGTTTACGAATATCTTCCTGCAGTAACAGGGAAGCTCCATTCATCTTAGCTTTGTTTGTCAGACAGAACATTGGGTTTTCCATGGCTTCCATATCCATTTTTTCATTCAGCAGGTTTTCTGGTTCTTCACCAAAAATCATAGATTTGATAATCTGCGTCATATCCACCAGTTGCACGCCTCTGTTCCTATCTGCCATCATCGCATCTGCCTGAATCTGTTCGGCAGATACTCCCCATTCATTCATCAGAGAGATTGTTACCGGAATACTGCTGATTCCTTCTCCACTTTCCTCCAGATTTACTGCATAATAAGCTCCAAAATCTCCGTGTTCTGTGACTACTTTATCTGCCAGACGATCGGTATTCCATTCTTTGTCACAAATTCTCACCTGTAATTTGTCTTTCATCTTTTCATAATCCAGGATATCTGGAACTCCCATATCAAAAAATTCTGCCTTGCCCTGTGCCTCAATACGCATATCAGCTACATCCCCAACACAAGAATCTACATCTTTTCCATTGATATATTCCTGATAAAGGGAATCCAGATAGACTGTCGGTACGATTCTCTGATCTCCATTCGGAATCGTAATACCTGTCAGCTTCAAACCATTGTTTTTTTCTACTTCCTGAAGTTTAATTTCTGCGTCCTTATAAGACTCTGGCAGATACTCCTTTACATTGTCTTTGACATATTCATAAAATTCTTTTCTGTTCATCATACGCTTTTACCCCTTTCTGATCATGTGATGGTTCATTCTTTTTCTGCTGACCATCTGCTCGGATTTCTTCTGATAAGCCATCATTCTCTTTAAAGTTTTCTCCTGGTTTTTTCGTGCTTCCTGTCTTTTTTCCATTGCTTTCATCATAGTTTTCTGTTCCTTTCTGTGATATTTTTGTATGAAAAAGGGAGCCTCACATAGAAGCTCCCAATCATAACCGTTGGTTTTAGTTTCCTTATTTCCTTTTCCTGCTGATATAAAGTCCTGCCATACCTCCTGTGGAGATTACAAGAAGCAGGATCGGCAGCCAGATATTCGTGCTGTCACCTGTTTTCGGTGCGTTTGATACCTTTGTCTCTTCATGGGATTGTGGTGTGTTCGGTGTTTCTGGAACTTCCGGTTTCTCATTTGTCAGATTAAAGGTAACTTCTACAACCGGTGTACTGTCATCTGCATAGGCAAATGTCACTTCATGCTTGGTCTGATCCAGTGTGTATCCGTCCAGTGTCTTTGTTTCCACCAGATAATACTTGATAGCGGTATCATATTTGCCGTTCTTAAGTGTGGCAATCTCATACAGCTTACTTTCTGCATGACCGGCAGCATCTGTCTTTAAGGTTTCCAGAACTTTTCCTTTGCTGTCACGAAGTTCAAATTCTACCCCTTTCAGCGGTTCTCCTGATGATTTATCTGTCTTATTGAGAATCACTTTTCCCTTGGCAGTGTCATCTTTCATAGCTACTTTCTGGATTTCTCCAGTATCCTTTACTTCAAAACTAACATCCGATGTCAGAAGATATCCTTTCGGTGCCTGCTCTTCACGTAAGGTATATTTACCGATTGGAAGTTTTTCGATATAGTGTGCTTCCTCTGTGGAAGTCCAGCTCTCTACTACCTGATCATCCTTATCGAGAATCGTCAGTTTCGCACCTGGAATCTCAGTTTCTCCTGTGATATCCGTCTTACTGATCTGCACTTTTGTCACATCATCTTTCATCTCTACTTTCTGAATCTCGGCTGTATTTTCTACTGTAAAGGTAATACTTTCTGCAGTGACATATCCATCTGCCGGTTTTGTCTCTGTCATGGTGTATTCCTTACCAACAACCAATTCTTTGATCACATGGGATTCTTCCGTAGAAGTCCATTCATCCACTGTATTGCCATCTGAATCCGTCACTTTCAGGTGTGCACCTGGAAGTTCTTTACCTGTTGTCAGGTCTGTTTTGGTCAGCTCCACTGTGGTTGGCTGATTCTCAAAAGTAAAGTCGTAGCTTACTTCTGCCTGGTCTTCTCCAGCATATTCAAAGGTAAATTCCTGTATTTCTTCTGTTGTAACAAATCCGTCCGGCGCAAAGATCTCTTTCACATAGTATTTTCCGTCTACCGGAAGATTTGCCGTAAAAGTAATCTGTCCTTTTTCATCCGTTACCCGCTGCTCGATCAGACTATCTTTCTCAAGGAGTACCTCGCCCTTTGCATTTTTGATATCTTCACTGGTATAAAGACCAAAGACACCACCTGCAAGAACACGTTCTGTATCTTTTTCTTTCTTCAGAACCGTAACCTTTACTTTCTGACGGGCATTCTGCCATTTCTCATCATAAGTGATGACTGGTGTGTCCTGATCACGGTAGGAAAGGTCAACATATCTCGGCTCTTTGTCCAGCACATAACCGTGAGCTGTTTTTACTTCCTTCACATAGTATTTTCCAGCCGGGAGATCTCCCATCTGTGCAATACCATTGGAATCTGTGGTAATGGTTCCTACTTTTTCATCTGCTTTGAAATAATCTTCACTGACACCATCTGCCGCTTTGATATCTTCCGCAGCAAATACATCGAACGTCACATCTGTAAGGCTTCCGGTTACATACTCAAAAAGATGCTCCACGGTACCTTTTACATGATCCAAAAGTGTCACCTTATCCAGAAACTCTCCATTTTTGTTGATGATCAGAAGTCCTGTTGGAACTTCATCTTTCATCTCTACTTTCTGAATCTCGGCAGTATCTTCCAGTGTGAACTTCACATCCGTCGTTTTCAGATATCCATACGGTGCCATTTCCTCTCGAAGGGTGTATTCTTCACCCACAGTCAGTCGTTTGATCACATGTGGCTGATCTTTTACAGAAGTCCACTGATCCACAACATTTCCTTCTTTATCAAGAACGGTGAGTTTTGCCCCATCCAGTTCCACACCTGTTGTTACATCAGATTTTGTGATTTCAACTGTTGTCGGCTGGTTCTTTTTCACTGTTTTCAGTTTTACTGTCTTCACATCCTGCCCCTGGTAAGAAGCATCCAGATTCAGAACTTCATCAGAGGATACAAATCCCGCCGGTGCTTTTAACTCTTTCACATAATATTGTCCAAGTGGCAGATCCAGCGTACATGCTGCAAGACCATCGTTATCAGAAGTCATTTCCTGCAGAAGTGTATCTGCCTTTACAATGATCTCACCTTTCTCATTCTTCAGATCTTCTGTGTTATAGATGCCAAAGACAGCTCCTGCTACGGTTGCACCATTTTCTGCATCCTGTTTTTCTACCTGGATTGCAACTTTCTGGCGGTCATCGCCAACCATCACTTCCTGTTCGATCACAGGTGTATCCTGATCCGCATAGACAAATGAGACATCCGATCTGTCATGGTTCAGGACGAATCCTTCCGGTGCAGTCTTTTCTACCACATAGTAAGAACCAAGCGGCAGGTTATCAGCAACTGCTTTTCCGTCTTCCCCGGTCGTTACCGTTGTTACCAGTGCATCTTTTGCATAGATCAGCTGTCTGTTCCCGTTTTCATCTTTCTGATAATCCGGTGTATAGATATTTTCAGCTGCATAGACATGAAAGGATGCACCCTTCAGGTATCTTTCTTCATAAACAAAATCCTTTTTAAATCCGGTCAGCATCTCACCTTTTTTATAGATCGTCAGCTTTCCTTTTACCGGATGGTTCTCGTAGTCTACCGTAATAATGGCATCTCCGCTCTCAGAATCCATCTGGTATGCTGTATTTGCATCCACCGCAATCTCTACATAGTTCTTATTGATTGTGTACCCTTCCGGTGCGTTGACTTCCTCAATCCGGTAATGTCCAATCTTCAGATTCTTCGGCATGATCAGATATCCCTGGCTGTCCGTAAAATAGGACTTGTGAGTAGTTGTCACTGGGTAAGTTGTTACCTGCTCCACATACTTCTTGTTGTCCAGGTCATATACCTTAAATTCTGTTCCGGCAATCAATACAGATTTCTTTGTTTCATCGTCTTTTTTCACGATTTTCAGTTTTGCCTTAAACTCTTCATCCAGAAGCACTCGCCAGATCTGTGGCTCGTTTGGATGATGTTCTGTGATATTCACTTCAAAATCATCGACTGGCTTGTAATTGTGCGGTGTTGTAGTTTCACGCACGATATAGCTTCCAAATGGTAATGGAATACTGCAGGCATACCCTTTTTCATCTGTGAAAATCTCAGTTGCTCCATTTTCTCCACTCACTACTGGTTTGGCAGAATCAAAATCATAGCTTCCATCTGCTTTCTTTGTAAGGGAAGATTTCAGATAAACTGTAAATCCAGCTCCGGATAACAGATCAGCATCGGTCTTTCCATTGTTGGCTGCTTTGATGATCTGGAATGGCTGCTTGATGACCTGCTCACTGGAAGTGCACTCTCTTTTTACTTCTGCTGTCATATCGCCTTCATAACTGCACACAAGATCATGCTCTTCTGTATCTGCCAGGTATCCGGTCGGCGGTGTGATCTCTTTGACATAATATTTGCCAAGATATAAACCTTTTACAGAAGCCTGTCCTTTGTCATCTGTTGTAAGAGATGCTACCTGTTCTCCTGCTTTATAAATAGTTCCGGTTGCTCCGTCCGGATGCACGATATCTTCACGGGCATACAGACCATAAACTGCATCTTTCAGTGTGGCATCTCCCTGTGGTACTGCTTTTCCTGTTTCTTTATCAACTTTGAATAAATTGATCTTTGCTGTCACACGGTCATTGCTGAAGGTATGGGCAAATGATACGGTTGCTTCTTTATCATTGGTGTAAGAAAACTTGAACGTATACACATCTTCTGTATTTCTTACATAGCCTTCCGGCGCCTGATCTTCTTTTACAGAATAGGAATATCCAATCGGAAGATCTGCTGTGAATTTTGCAGTTCCATCTGCTCCAGTAGTTGCTTTCTCAATCAATGTTCCTTTTTTCACAACAACGGTTCCGTCTGCATTTCTAATATCATCGGATGCATATAGAGCAAAAATACCGCCATTCAGTGGTTTCTTGGTATCTTTATCCTGTTTTACTACGGAAACATCTGCTTTCTGTCTCTCGTTGTTAAAAGTCACATCTGCAAATACAACTTCTTTATTCTGTCCGGCATAAGTCAGAGTCACTGGCTTTTCTTCGCTGCCGTTATAGAAATTGTCCGGTGCTTTTGCTTCTTTCACCACATAGCTTCCAAGATGCAGGTTCTTCAGTGTAACAGAACCATTCTCTCCCGTAGTCAGATTATCTTTTACCAGGTCACCTTTACTGTACACTTTTGTGCCATAAGCAGTTAAGATATCTGCCCCGGCATACACGTTATACACTGCATTTTTCTGTCTGCGGTTTTCATACTGGAATACCGTTCCATTTTCACTGACATCTGCTCCGGTAAGAACCTGTCCTTCTTTGTAAATGGTAAGCTCTGCCAGCTGTTCCTTATTTTCCACAGTTACCGATGAGGTTTTACTTGCTACCAGTTTTACATTTGTTGCCGTTGCATTTACTACATATCCCTGTGGTGCTGTGATCTCTTTCAGATAAACAGTATCCTGTGTCTTGATGATCGTAACAGAAGATTTTCCATTCTTATCTGTTGCCGGCATCTGAGTGATCAGCTTTGTACAAGCCTCATCGCTGTATACACCGAATACTGCACCTGCAAGATTAACATCCGCTGTATCGTCTTTCTTTACGATTTCGATCGTAGCCTGTTCAATCCAGGACACCTTTAAGCTTACATATTTTTCATCAGCGACACCTTCTCCAAACACAAATGCCAGATCCTGAACACTTGCATTCGTAGTCAATTTATATGCTGAATAATCTTTTGTAATACTTCCCTTCATTTTTGCAGAAAAAGTAGCACTTACATCTCTTGTCTGTGTCAGAGGAGCTGAAAGATAAAACGTGGTTCCGCCTCCAATTGTTACGCTTGCACCTGCCGTACTTACATTTCCAGTAGATACATTATAAAGCTTCACTCCCTTTGGTAAGACCATTGTGATTTTCTGCTGGGAAGATGCATTGAACTTAATGTTCTCCGTTCTCTGAACATTTCCATCTACATAAGCTTTTACATTCGGTTTGGAAAATGACATCGCTACATCTGGTATTTCCGGCTTATTTACACAATAATTATAGAGTTCTTTTGCCAAAGCCTCGCCTGTAGCATTTGTTCCATAGAATGCATCACTGCTTCCATTGGCATATGATGCAGCCATGTGAATAATGATGAATCTTTTTCCTTCTGAGAAATCCGTGTGTTTATTCGCAAAAAAGCTTTCGCTCCCTGCGGCAGCTGTGCCGTAATAACACACTTTTGCTAACGCCTGATTGTCTCCAATCTTTGTGATTGTATAATTTCCAGATCCTGGTCCTGGTTTTGCCGGCTGTACACAATACGCAGTTGCTCTGACGCTTCCGTAGCTGATATAGTACGGCTCTGTCAGATAGGTTCCAAGATTATAATCTGCATATCTATACAGAGGTCCTTTTTCGATTGTTACCTGCTGTGTACTTCTTGCTGAATAAGCCGAAACTGCTTCAAATGTTGCAATCTCTCCCTCTTCCATAGAATCAAGATCCACACCTTTGTCTCCTGCCTGTTCCAAAACATCGTGAAGCTCTAACCCTGATTCTTCATCATAGGTATCCTGATTCTGTGCCTGCTCTACTAAATCATCAAATTCATCAGCATCAATATCGGTAATTTCCGAGTCTGATTCTGACTCCTCCGCTTCCTCTGTCTGCTGTTCACTGCCAGCTGTTTCGGATTCGGTTACTGCTTCACTCCCTGCAGTTTCTGTCTGCGTTTCTGTTTCTTTCTCACGCACAATCAGCTTTCGGCTGATCTGATACTTCGGATGCTCCTGATTTACCGGTTCCACATAATAGACCGCTTTGTAAGTGTCCGCATGATCTGTCGTAAAATCCTCATCCTTGTCGTTCTTTGCTTCCTCAAATGTGACTTTAACCTTGTCATCATCCTTGATTTCCAGTCCTGTGTAGTCTGATTTCACATCAAATACACTGCCTGTTTCAATTTCATAATCTTTGGCAGTCACCACTTCATCTTCATCCAGAAACTCTTTCACATCCTCATAAAGTGGAGGTTTTTTCTCTGGCTGAATCTCCGCTGCATATGCAGTCATCGGAGATAACACTGTACTAAGCATTGTCATGCCTGCCAGCAATCCAGATACTACTTTCCTAAAATTACCTTTTTTCTTCATGCTAAGGTCCTCTCCTTTCATAATATTTGTATGAAAACAGACAGTCCTTAGACTGCCTGCAATACACTACTTATCGTTGTGGGAAAATCAGATTGAACTGCACATTCCCCTCGCCGGGATCAACCATCTCCACAGTTGCTTCATACTGTCGCCCTGTTTTTCTGGATACCAGATCCTTATAATGGATTTTTCCTTTAGCCAGGAACTTCTTTGCTGCCGCCTTATCCATCTTTTTCCCCTGGCTTGCAAGGAATTTATCATTCTTCCACAAGGTAAAAGCACAGTTCCGGTCAGAACAGTAAAAGTTTACTTTTCCTTCCCTGACATCTGCTCCACAGCGGGGACATTTGCCAATGACTTCTCCTTTTGCTTTTCCCTGAAACTGCCCTTTCTTTTCTTCTGAAATACCCTGATATCTGGCAACCAGTTCCTGCATCAGCTCTGTAATCCCATTTAGAAATTCATCTGCTGTCTCTGTATTCTGGGCAATGTGATTCAATGCCATTTCCCACTCTGCTGTCATCTTCGGGGATTTAATCTCATCCGGCAGAACCGTAATCAGTACATTGCCATCATCTGTCGGCACCAAATTTTTCTTTTCCCTTTTCACAAAACCAGACTGAATCAGTTTTTCAATGATGGCTGCCCTTGTTGCCGGAGTACCAAGTCCTTTCTTTTCCGTATCTTCGATCAGTTCTTCGTTCCCAGCACGTTCCATCGCAGAAAGCAGGGTATCTTCTGTGTACTGTTTCGGTGGCTGTGTAAAATGCTCCGATACAAAAGAATCACAAGGATCGTAATGCTTGCCTGCCCAGATATCCAGCTCCGGCTCTTCTTTCTCACTCTTTACGCCAAAGAACTGTTTCATTTTATTTTCGATTGCTTTGAATCCTTCCTGCTTTGTTTTCTTTGCCGTGAGATAAAACGTATGATAATTACAGGTAATCTGACATTTATGGCTCTCATAAATATAAGGATCTGCGGTTGCTGTCAGTACCCTGGCACTGATCAGATACAAAATCTTGCGGTTTCGCTCTTTCAGTTCACCAATATCTGCTTTGGCTACTTCCATGGTTGGGATAATCGCATGGTGATCAGATACTTTCTTTGAATTTAATACCTTACTCACGTCCGGCTGATATTCCAGGCCTTCAGCATAAGGCATTTTCCCAAATAACATCTGAATCAGAGTTTCTGTGCTTTCTCCCATCTCATCTGTCAGATACTGGCTGTCTGTTCTCGGATAAGTGACAAGCTTCTGCTCATACATCTCCTGCACAGCATCCAATGTCTGCTGTGCGGTATAGCCAAACATTCTGTTAGCTTCCCTCTGCAGGGTGGTCAGATCATAGAGTTTTGGAGGGCGGACCGTTTTCTCTTTCACATCATCCTTCTCCACTTCGCACATACGCTCCTGACACTCTGCAGCCACTTTATCTGCATCTTCTTTTTTCTGAAAATGCTCTGTGACCGCATCCATATCGTCAAACTTGATATGAGCCATATAATATTTTTCTTTGGTAAATTCCTTGATCTTCTGATTTCGATCCACAATCATGGCAAGTGTTGGTGTCTGTACTCTTCCAACTTTCAGATTCTGGTTATACAGAACGGAAAAAAGACGGCTCGCATTGATTCCCACCAGCCAGTCTGCCTTTGCCCTGCAAAGTGCTGACTGATAGAGACTGTCATAACACGAACCGTCTTTTAA
>OOCA01001154.1_pt1 | contig 12085 bp, 9 predicted proteins | sample 1671591 | NCBI WGS metagenome assembly OOCA01 (sample SAMN06348172, study PRJEB24527) | human gut metagenome | biome: human gut; feature: ankylosing spondylitis patient; material: feces | host: Homo sapiens | place: China | collected 2015-10 | reverse complement strand
GCGGGGGCCTTCCCGCGGCGGCGCCTCTTCGGCTGCTTTTCTGCGGCCGGGGTTTCCGCTTTCGGCGGAGTCTTCAGCGGCAGGTCATTTTCACTCTGATAGTCGGCGAGCATGTCGCCCGGAACTTTCGGGGAAGCCGGCAGAGGCATAGTTTTCCTCATATTTGCGTGTCTGTATCACTGACCAATATAACGCGGTGAATTGACAGCTGTGTGAACTCCCGCAAAAAATCGCATATCCGGGATCCGGAGCCCGCCCTCTGGTTTTCTATAGGTCTTGATATTTGGTACGATTTTCAAATTGCCGCTGCAGAAAAAAATAAGCAGCGCTCGGGCGCGGTCACCCTATCGGATCGCGGTGAATAACGGGCGGATGGCGTTACTCTCAAAATAAGCAGGGAGCTTTAACTCATGGATTCAGTGAAAATCGGTCTGGCCGGCGCAGGAACCGTCGGCGGCGGTGTCTGCCGGGTTCTTAACCGCAATCAGGAGCAGATCAGCGCGCGAGCCGGCGCCAGGATCGAAGTGAAGTATGTGACGTGCCGTCACCCCGAGAACCGTTCTGACCTCGTCCCGCTCGTGGGGTCGCTCGGCATTGACTGGCATGAAATCGTGGAGGATCCCGAGATCGCGATCGCGGTCGAGGCGATGGGCGGAATCGAACCCGCGCGCTCCTTTATCCTTGCCGCGATTGACGCGGGGAAGCACGTCGTCACCGCGAACAAGGCGCTTCTCGCGCAGCACGGGGACGAGATCTTTGACGCCGCGGCGAAGAAGGGCGTGATCGTCGCCTTTGAGGCGTCGGTCGCTGGCGGCATCCCGATCATCAAGGCGATGCGTGAGTCGCTTGTCGCGAACCGCATTCAGTCGGTGGTCGGCATCATCAACGGCACCTCAAACTTCATCCTCACCAGCATGCGGAAGGAAAAGATTTCGTTTGCTGAGGCGCTCTCCAAGGCTCAGAAGCTGGGGTACGCGGAGGCCGATCCTTCGTTCGATATCGATGGCATTGACGCAGCGCACAAGATTTCGATCCTTTCCTCGATCGCGTTCGGCGGCCCGATTTCGTTTGATAAGGCCTATATCGAAGGGATCCGCGATCTGCAGAACGTGGATATCGAGTTCGCGGATCAGCTTGGCTACCGCGTGAAGCTTCTCGGCATCACGAAGCGCCGCGGGACCGGGATTGAGCTTCGCGTCCACCCGACGCTCGTTCCTGAGCGGCGGCTCCTCGCCCACGTGGGCGGCGTGACAAACGCCGTTGAAGTGAAGGGCGACGCCGTGGGCTCCACCCTTTACTACGGCCCGGGCGCGGGGTCAGAACCCACCGCCTCCGCTATGATCGCGGATATCGTGGACGTGGTCCGCATGATCGGCGTGTCCTCCAACCACCAGGTTCCGGTGCTCGGCTACAAGCGAAAGATTGAGAACGTCGACGTGCTCCCGATGGGCGAGACGGTCTGCTCCTACTACCTCCGTATCGGCGTGACGGACAGCCCCGGCACGCTCGCCGACGTGAGCCGCGTCTTCGCGGATATGGGGATCAGTATCGAATCCCTCATTCAGAAGGAAGCGGTCGCGGGTCAGGGATCGACCTCGATCGTCCTGATGACGCACACCGCCTGGGAAGCGGCCGTTCAGGAAGCGATCCGCCGGATCGAGGCGCTTGACTGCGTGACTGGCAAGATCGTTCTCCTTCGCAAAGAAGAACTGAATTAATAAGAGGACAACATGGCAAGCAATATCCGCTATCTCTCCACCCGCGGTGAATCGACCGGGGCGTCCTATGATGAAATCGTGCTTCGGGGGCTCGCGTCTGACGGCGGCCTCTTCATGCCGGAAAGCTACCCGCAGGTGACAGCCGAGACGCTCGAATCCTGGAGGAAGCTCCCGTACGCGGAGCTCGCCTTTGAAGTGCTGCGGCTTTTCGCGAGCGGCATCGACGAGGCTGCGCTGAAGGAAATCTGCCGCTCGACCTATACCGAGAAGACCTACTGCAACGCGCGTGAGGGGGATGATCCGAAGGACATCACGCCGGTGCGCTGGCTTGAGGACGGGATCGGTCTTCTGGAACTCTCGAACGGCCCGACGCTCGCTTTCAAAGACATGGCGATGCAGTACCTCGGGGCGCTTTTCGAGCATCTCCTCGCGCGTGAAGGGAAGACTCTCAATATTCTCGGCGCGACGTCCGGCGACACCGGGTCCGCAGCCGAATACGCGATGCGGGGCCGGAAAGGGATCCGCGTCTTTATGCTGTCGCCTTACGGCCGCATGAGTGACTTCCAGCGCGCCCAGATGTATTCGCTTGAAGACCCCAATATCTTCAATATCGCGGTCCGCGGGACGTTCGATCAGGCGCAGGACATTGTGAAGGCGGTCTCGAACGACCACGCGTTCAAGTCCGCGCATTCAATCGGCACCGTGAACTCCATCAACTGGGCGCGCGTTGCCGCTCAGGTGGTCTATTACTTCAAGGGGTGGCTTGCCGCGGCCGAAAAGGGCGAGGCGATTTCGTTTGCCGTCCCGTCCGGCAACTTCGGTGACGTCCTTGCCGGCTGGATCGCGAAGCAGATGGGGCTCCCGGTCGCGAGCCTTATCGTCGCGACGAACGAAAACGATGTGCTCACCGAATTCTTTGAAACCGGTGTCTATCACCCGAGAGACGCGGCGCATACGTACGTCACTTCCTCGCCCTCAATGGATATCAGCCGCGCGTCGAATTTTGAGCGCTTCATCTTCGATATCGTCGGCCGCGACCCTGAGGTGCTGAAGCGCCTCTGGCACGTGATGGCGACGGAGGGCGAATTCCGCCTCACCGGAGAACTCTGGGAGCGCGTCCTCGCCTCAGGCTTCACCGCCGGAAAGAGCACCCACGCGGACCGTCTTGCCACGATCCGCGACACCTGGGAGCGGCTTGGCGTCATGATCGACCCGCATACCGCGGACGGCCTCAAGGTGGCTCGCGAGAAGCGTCTTCCGGGGGTAAAGTGCCTGTGTCTCGAGACGGCTCAGGCCGCGAAGTTCTCGAAGACGATTATCGAAGCGACGGGCACGGTGCCTGCGATCCCCGCCTCCTGCGCCGACCTTCTCAGCCTTCCGCAGCGCTGCGAAGTGATGGATCCTGAAACGGAGGACGTGAAGCAGTTCATCGACCGTCATACAAAGGAGTAATCAAAATTGTTTCTCTTCGGCATCACGGGATACTCCGGAAGCGGGAAGACCACCCTCAACGAAAAGGTGGTTGAGTGTCTCCGTTCGCTCGGCTACAGTGTCTCCTGCGTGAAAGACGCGCATCATCAGGTGGATCTCGATACCCCCGGGAAGGACACGTACCGGTACCGGGTGTCGGGTGCCGAGCAGGTGATCCTCAGGACGCCTGACCGCTGGGCGCTGATGGAGGAGACGCCGGAGGGCCGAAAGCCGCTCGGGGATATTCTCCGCGCGATGAAGCCGGTGGATTTCGTGCTGCTCGAAGGATTCAAGGATGACGGCGACTTTCCCCGTATCGAAGTCTCGAGGGGGCCTCATAAAGAAGCCCCGCTCTGGACGAAGAGAGGTGATATTGTTGCGGTTGCCTCTGACACTCCGGAAGGAATTCCGCCCGGAATGCCGTGGCTGAACCTCAACGAACCCCGGCAGGTTGCGGATTTCATCGTGAGCCTGCGGGACAGCTGGATGAAAGAGAAAGATAACGTTAAGGAGTAACCGGGAAATGATTTCCTACCGTGAAGCGCTGCAGAACCTGCTCTCCAAAGTCACCCCGATCGGAAGGACTGAAACCATTCCGACGCTTTACGCCGAGGGCCGGGTGCTTGCGGAAGACATCATTTCACCGGTGAACGTGCCGCCGGGGGATAACTCCCAGATGGATGGCTACGCGGTCCGCGCGGCGGATCTCGCGTCTGCCTCTCCCGAGCACCCGGTGACGCTCCCCGTGTCGCAGCGGATCCCCGCGGGTTCCGTTGGCACGCAGCTTGAAGCCGGCACCGCTGCCCGCATTTTCACGGGCGCTCAGGTGCCGCCCGGAGCGGATTCCGTCGTGCAGCAGGAGCTCGTTGAAAAGAACGAGGACGGCACGGTGGTCTTCAAGGCTCCGGTGAAGACGGGAACGAACGTCCGCCTTGCGGGAAGCGACTTCCCGGCGGGTGAAACGATTCTGCACGCGGGCGATAAGCTCACGCCCGCGAATCTCGGTATCGCGGCGTCGACCGGCCGCGCGTATCTCCGCGTTTACGGCCGCCTCCGTGTCTCGATCTTCTGCTCCGGCAGCGAACTCGCGCGTCCCGGCGAGCCGCTCCGCGAAGGCGCGATTTATAACTCGAACCGTTATCAGCTGCGGGCGCTTCTCCATGCGCTCGGCTGCGAAGTGAACGACGTGGGTTCGGTCCGCGATTCGATCGAGGATACGGTGGAAGCGTTCCAGAAGGCCGCGCGCTCGACCGATGTGATCGTCACGACCGGCGGCATGAGTGTCGGCGAAGAGGATTACATCAAGCCCGCGGTGGAGCGGCTCGGCCACATCGATATGTGGCGTCTTGCCGTGAAACCCGGAAAGCCATTCGCGTTCGGCGAAGTGTCCGGCGTTCCGTTCCTCGGTCTTCCGGGGAATCCGGTTGCCGTGTTTGTCGAAACCCTCATGATGGTGCGCCCGTTCCTTCGCGTCCGTCAGGGCGGCCGCGCTGACCTTCACCGTCCGATCGCGGTCCGCGCGGACTTCGACTGGAAGGCCGGTGACCGTGAGGAATTTATCCGCGTGTACCGTAACGACAAGGGAGGGCTCTGCATCCTCCCGAACCAGAATTCCCAGGTGCTTTCTTCCTGCGCTAAGGCGGACGGCATCGTGGACGTCCCTGTCGGGAAGGACATCCGGCAGGGGGATTTCGTGGACTACTATCCACTGGCAGAGTTCCTCGCCTGAGGCGGAGTGTCGCAGCTCCCGGCCCAGCAGTTCCTCAGATCGATCCGGAACTCTCCCTCCTTTAATACAACAAAAAAGAGGATCCTCAAATGAAAGTCAAGGTGCTTTATTTCGCTTATCTCCGCGACGCGGTCGGCCGTCCTTCTGAAACGGTTGAAGTGCCCGCCGGAGTCGAAACGGTCGGCGCGCTCCGCGATTACCTCGTGGGGCAGGGCGACCCCTGGAAGAGCGGCTTTGAAAGCGTGAAGCGTATCCGCTTCTCCGTGAACCAGGCGATGGCGGACGAAACCGCGGCGATCAAGGATGGCGACGAAGTCGCTTTCTTCCCGCCTGTCACCGGAGGCTAGTCCTATGGGGATCACGAAGGTGATCGTGCGGCACGAGGATTTCGATGTGTCGCGCGAAATGGAGGAGCTGCCGAAGGGCTCAGGCTCAGCCGGCGCCATGGTGGCCTTTACGGGCGTTGTCCGTAACCGGAACCAGGGGGACGATATCTTCGCGCTGACGCTCGAGCACTATCCGGGAATGACGGAATCCGCGATCACCGCGATCGCGGATAAGGCCCGCGCCCGCTGGGAGCTTGATGACATCGTCGTGATCCACCGCGTGGGGCGTCTTGAGGTAGGCGATCAGATTGTGCTTTGCCTCGTCACGTCCGCGCACCGCGGCGAAGCGTTCGAGGCGTGCGAATACATCATGGACTGGCTGAAGACTGAGGCTCCCTTCTGGAAGAAGGAAGAGACTCCGTCGGGCAGCCGCTGGGTGGATGCGCGTGAGAGCGACGAAAAGGCGAAGGCGCGCTGGCAGTAAGCCATTTTTCCGAAACACAAAAAGAAGTTACGAAACCGCATGGGATTTGTTCCCTTGCGGTTTTTCTTTTTCCGGTTCAGCCTATTACGCAGGGATTAAAAATTTACTTTTGATAACGAATCCCCCTTGAAAAATGGTTTCTGTGTCCCCATATAGGAACTACGAACGACGGAAGCCTAATTCCGGCGATTCCTAAAGGAAAGATATAAACCTATGCGTCAAGACAAACTCACCACGAAGTTCCAGGAAGCTCTGGGCGATGCCCAGAGCCTAGCTCTCGCGCACGACAACCAGTTTCTCGAGCCCGTGCATCTGCTCGCCGCAATCCTTCACGATAAGGATGGCTCCGCGGTGAGCCTGCTCGAGCGCGCGGGCGTGAACGTCTCCGGTCTTACCCGGGCAGCCGACCAGGCGATCGAAAACCTCCCGAAGGTTTCCGGCACCTCGGGCGATATCCAGGTGAGCCGCGATCTCGCGAACGCTCTCAACCTCACCGAGAAAGAGGCGATGAAGCGGGGCGATGAATTCATCGCGACCGAGATGTTCCTTCTTGCCCTCTCGGACGAGAAGAGCGATGCCGGCCGTATTGCCCGCGAGAACGGTCTTACCCGGCGCGCGCTCGATGCCGCGATCACGGAAGTGCGCGGCGGCCAGGCGGCCGATAACGCGGACGCCGAACAGTCCCGCGGCGCGCTTAAAAAGTACACGATTGACCTCACCGCGAAGGCCCGCGAGGGGAAGCTCGATCCTGTGATCGGCCGCGACGATGAAATCCGCCGCACGATGCAGATCCTGCAGCGCCGTACGAAGAATAATCCGGTCCTGATCGGTGAACCGGGCGTTGGCAAGACCGCTGTCGTTGAAGGTCTCGCGCAGCGTATCGTGAACGGCGAAGTGCCGGACACGCTGAAGAACAAAGTGATTCTGTCGCTCGACATGGCGGGGCTGATTGCCGGCGCCAAGTACCGCGGTGAATTCGAGGAACGCCTGAAGGGGCTTCTGAAGGAAGTGACCGCGCAGAACGGCCGCATCATTCTCTTCATCGATGAGCTGCATACGGTGGTCGGAGCCGGCAAGACCGAAGGCTCGATGGACGCCGGCAACATGCTGAAGCCCGCGCTCGCGCGTGGCGAACTCCATGTGATCGGCGCGACGACTCTCAACGAATACCGTCAGTACATCGAGAAGGACGCGGCGCTGGAACGCCGTTTCCAGAAGGTGATGATCGGGGAGCCGTCCGTTGAGGACACGATCGCCATTCTCCGCGGTCTTCAGGAGAAGTACGAAGCCCATCACGGCGTCCAGATCACGGACCCGGCGATTGTGGCTGCGGCTGAGCTCTCGAACCGCTACATCACGGACCGTTATCTCCCGGATAAGGCGATTGACCTTATCGATGAGGCGGCTGCCCGCGTGAAGATGGAAATCGACTCGAAGCCCGAGGCGCTCGATAAGATCGACCGCCGCCTGATTCAGCTGAAGATCGAACGCGAAGCGATGAAGAAAGAGACGGATGACGCCTCGAAGAAGCGCCTCGCGACGATTGAGGAAGAGATCGAGACGCTCTCCCGCAAGTATTCAGACCTCGAAGAGATCTGGAAGCGCGAGAAGGCGGACGCGATCGGCGAAAAGGAAACCCGCGACAAGATCGATCAGGTCCGCCGCGAGATGGACGAATGCCGTCGGAACGCTCAGTACGAGCGCCTCGCGGAACTCCAGTACTCGGTGCTCCCGGAGCTTGAGAAGAAGCTGAATAAGGAAGCGAGCCAGGTGAAGAAGGATGAGTCGCCTGATAAGCCGCACCTCCTTCGTACAAGCGTCGGCGCTGAGGAAATCGCTGAAGTGGTGTCCCGCGCGACCGGCATCCCGGTGTCGAAAATGATGCAGGGCGAGCGTGAGAAGCTCCTTCACATGCGTGAGGAACTGTCGAAACGCGTGATCGGTCAGGATGAGGCCGTGAGAAAGGTCGCGGAAACGATTCAGAGAAGCCGCGCAGGACTCTCGGACCCGAACCGGCCGTACGGCTCGTTCCTCTTCCTTGGACCCACGGGTGTCGGCAAGACCGAGCTCACGAAGGCGCTCGCCTCGTTCCTCTTCGATAGCGAAAAGGCCATGATCCGAATTGATATGTCGGAATACATGGAGAAGCACAGTGTCGCCCGTCTGATCGGCGCGCCTCCGGGATATGTCGGCTATGACCAGGGCGGCTACCTCACGGAAGCTGTCCGGCGCCGCCCCTACAGCGTGATCCTGTTCGATGAAGTCGAAAAGGCTCACCCGGACGTCTTCAACGTCCTGCTGCAGGTGCTCGACGATGGCCGCATGACGGATGGTCAGGGCCGCACGGTGGACTTCAAGAACACCGTGATCGTGATGACCTCGAACCTCGGTTCGCAGGAAATCATGCAGATGGCCGGCCGCCCGCATGACGAGGTGAAGGAAGCCGTGATGGAAGAAGTGAAGCAGCACTTCCGTCCGGAATTCATCAACCGTATCGACGAGATCGTGGTCTTCAATTCGCTCGGTGAAAAGGCGATTCAGAAGATTGCCGGTATCCAGGTGCAGAAGCTTGCTGACCGTGTGGCTGAGCAGGGCATCACGCTGAAGGTGACCGACGCGGCGCTCGCGGAAATCGCGAAGGCCGGGTTCGATCCGGTGTTCGGCGCTCGGCCGCTCCGCCGCGAAGTGCAGGACGCGCTCGAAACGCCGCTCGCGCAGTTCCTCCTCGAAGGGAAGGCTGCGGAAGGCGACACGGTGAACGTGGGCCTGAACGGGAAGGAACTCGCCTTCTCGGTGACAAAGGCGGAAGAAACCCCGAACGCCTGACGGGGAAATGGAAGGTGCCGGATGAAACCTCCGGCGCCTTCTCTCAGGACAAAAAAATACCGGTCATGCAGTTTTCGCTGCATGACCGGATTTTTTTGCCTTTTATGCGAAGAAACTTTTAGGACTCTTCGACGAGGCGGCGTTCCACCGTATTGAACGCGTCCGTCACTTCCTTTTCCGGAGCCTTATCAAGGAGGCTCACCACGATGATCGCGAGAGACCCGAGGATAAAGCCCGGGAGAATCTCATAGAGATCAAACCACGCGAAGTAGTGCCAGACGAGCACCGTGATCGCGCCGACCAGCATGCCGGCGAGAGCCCCGTTACGGGTCATGCGCTTCCACCAGAGGGAGATCAGGATCACGGGACCGAACGAGGCGCCGAAACCGGCCCAGGCGTAGGAGACGAGCGACAGCACGAGGCTGTTCGGGTCGCGCGCGATGATGATCGCGATGATGGAAACGAGAAGCACCATGCCGCGGCTGAAAAGCATCAGTTCGCGGTTGCTCGCCTTCGGGTGAATCAGGCGGCGGTAGAAGTCTTCCGTAAGCGTTGAGGAGCAGACGAGGAGCTGGCAGGAGAGTGTCGACATCACAGCCGCGAGAATGGCGGACATCAGCACACCCGCGATCCACGGATTGAAGAGCGCCTTCGCGAGTTCAATAAAGACCCGTTCGTGGTTCTCCGTCACAGCACCGGCGAGTTCCGGGTGACCCGCGAAGAACGCGGCGCCGAAGAACCCGGCAGCCACCGACCCGGCGAGGCAGAAGATCATCCAGGTGATCGAAATGCGGCGGGCATTCGGAATCACGCGGATTGAGCGCGTCGCCATGAAGCGGACGAGGATGTGCGGCTGGCCGCAGTAGCCAAGACCCCAGGCGAGAAGCGAAATGATGCCGATTGTGGTCTGACCGTTCATCATGCTCAGCATATCCGGGTTGATCGCGGCGACCTGGCTCGTGGCGGCGGAAGCTCCTCCGAGATCGATCATGACAGCGACCGGGGTCACGATGAGCGCGATGCACATGAGGGAGGCCTGAATCGTATCGGTCCAGGACACAGCGAGGAATCCGCCGATAAAGACGTAGGCGATCGTCGCGATCGCGCCGAGCCAGAGCGCGGTGGAGTAGGGCAGATGGAACGTGTTCTCGAAAAGCCGGGCGCCGGCCACCATGCCGGAGGCGCAGTAGATCGTGAAGAAAACGAGAATCACGGCCGCGGCGCTCACGGCGAGCCAGTGCGACTTGTCTTCGAAACGCTGCCGGAAATAATCCGGGAGCGTGAGCGCGTTATGCGACACCTCGGTGTAGAGGCGGAGACGCGCGGCGACGAGCTTCCAGTTCAGCCACGCGCCGATCGTGAGACCGATCGCGATCCAGGATTCGCTGACACCGGCGATGTAGGCCGCGCCCGGGACACCCATCAGGAGCCAGCCGCTCATGTCGGACGCGCCGACTGAGAGCGCGGTTACGAGGCCGCCGAGTTTTCGGCCGCCGAGAATGTAGTCACCAAAGCTTCTCGTGTGATGCCAGGCATAGAAGCCGATCATCACCATCAGCACGAGATAGCCGATGAAGGTTATCGCTGTGGGATTGAAGTGCATTTTTTTCTTTCTGTCTCAGACGGAAGGGGGCAGAGTATTTTTCCGGTATTTTCCGAGAGAGAGCTGCGAGTGGCAAAACCTTTATTCTAACGACAGAGTGTCAGCCACCGATATAACTCATTTCGACCTTTTTGACCGGAAGAGGCATTCCGTTCATTCGGAGTTCCGAGTAGTGGTTGCTCCGGTTTGTCCAGATGCGGCCGAGAGCCTCGGCGATTTCCTCGTCGCTCGCGCCGCCGCGAAGCATCGTGCGGATATCAAAACCCCGGTCCGCGAAGAGGCAGAGGTACACGGCGCCCTCGATCGACAGACGGGCGCGGGAGCAGTTGCGGCAGAAGGGGCGTGTGACGGACGAAATGCAGCCAAACTCATCGTCACCCTCGCCGTAACGCCAGCGCTGCGCGGTTTCACTCTGATAATTCGGCGTGAGAGGCGTCACCTTGAACCGTTCGCTCACGATCCGGATCACTTCGCTTGTCGGGACGACGTCATTCATCCGCCAGCCGTTAGACGTGCCGGCATCCATATACTCAATAAAGCGGACGATAACCCCGGTGCCGGCGAAGTGTTCGAGAAGCGGAACAATCTGATTCTCGTTGATGCCGCGCTTCACGACGGTGTTCACCTTCACGTGCTCAAAGCCCGCTTCGCGCGCCGCGTGAATCCCCTCGAGGACTTTCGCGGCCGGGAAACCGACGTCGTTGAACTCCTGGAAGATCTTTTCATCGAGCGCGTCAAGCGACACCGTGAGACGGTCAAGCCCCGCGTCTTTGAGGCCCTGCGCTTTCTTCGCGAGGATCGAACCGTTTGTCGTCATCGCGATATCGACTTTCTTTCCGTCCGGAGTCCTGAGGGTCGCGAGCTTCGCGATCAGATCCTCAATATGCTTTCTGAGGAGCGGCTCACCGCCCGTGAGGCGGATCTTCCGGACACCATGCTCCACCGCGATCCGCGAGATCCGGTAGAGCTCCTCAAAATTCAGCAGTTCCTCATGCGGCAGATAGGCGTCAAACTTATCCCAGATCTCCTTCGGCTTACAGTAGCGGCAGCGGAAGTTGCAGTGATCGGTGACCGAAATACGGATATCGGTCAGCGGCCGCCCGAGCATGTCGATCCAGTAGCCGTCTTTCTCCCGGATACCGCCATTCAGCGGTATCGGCAGGGCTTTGAGCGACTCACTCACGATCGGAATCACGCGGGAGTTATCGGTTAGGTTTTCAGACGCCATGTATCTCACCTGAGAAAAAGGAAAGCGAAAGAAAAAGGAAAGGCGCTGGAATTTCTAGAAACCCCAGCGCCCTTTTTATTGCGGTGCCCCGATCCCGGGGCTGATCGGATTAAGACGCGTCTTTCTTCGTCTCGACCTGGATCATTTCGACCGCCTCAACCGGAGGAAGCACCGGACGGGGACGTCCCGGCGCCTTCGGCTGCGTGTAGCTCACTTCGCCCACGAGTTCGGGACGGGTGTGAACGACCTGCAGGCCGTGAGACGCGAGTTCAGCCTCGATACCGGTGGCGCCGTCCGCGATCCGGGCTCCGGTGACGGAAGCCTCAGGCTTCTCTTCAGCGGGAGCGGGAGCGGCGGATTCGGCTTCAGCCGGGGCAGCCGTCACGGTTTCCACCATTTCGGCCGCAGCCGGCACAGCTTCCGGAGCGCTTTCTACGGGTTCAGACTGTACCGCAGTTTCGGCTTCGGCCGGAGACTTTTTTTCAGGTTCCGCGGCAGGTGCTGCGGGAGCCTCAGCGACCGGAGCGGCGGGTTCAGCCTTCACTTCCGGGCTCGGAGCCGCGGTAACGGCTTCAGCTACGGCAGGAGCGATGGCGGCAACGGCGGGGACCGCGGCTTCAGCTGCGGCCGTGTTTTCCGTCTTCACGGCGTCCGCGGCGCGCTCGGCACCCGACTTTCCGCCGCGGCGGCGGTTACGGCTG
>OOCA01001115.1_pt1 | contig 12350 bp, 6 predicted proteins | sample 1671591 | NCBI WGS metagenome assembly OOCA01 (sample SAMN06348172, study PRJEB24527) | human gut metagenome | biome: human gut; feature: ankylosing spondylitis patient; material: feces | host: Homo sapiens | place: China | collected 2015-10 | reverse complement strand
AGCGAACCTCGCCCCTACGAACTAAACGACAGCATTATCCACGTTTTGACACACCCCGACCATACATACTAACGTGTAACCATATACCTGCTGACCCTACATGCATCTCTGTCCGTTTATCGGATAAACTTTACACTGTCGATTACCAACCCGGATTTTGTTGAGATTTCAAATCAGGATTACGCTCAAGTTCTGTTAGAGGAATAGGCCATAAATAATCACGTTCAACAAACTTACGAGTATAACGGTCATTACCTAAGATATCATCATATTTAAAGTTTAGTTTTTCTTCGCAAAGTTTCCAACGTTTTAAGTCACCAAAACGATGTCCTTCGGCTGCCAACTCAACCGCACGTTCGTGAACAATACGCTGGAATACTTCATCATGAGTACGAGCTTCAAGCCAAGACGGACCGCTGTTCAAAGCCGGCATATTAGTAGACGGGCGCTGACGAACCTGATTGATTAGAGCCACTGCATCATCTTGCCTGCCTATCTCATTATAACATTCAGCCAACATTAGCAATACATCCGCATAACGAATAATCGGGAAGTTAATAGGCACATGATAACGGTCATTAATTTCTCCATTCATATCACCCTCCGGCACAAACTTGCGCCATAAATAGTCATACCAACCACGATTATTACGGATATAGCCATAATTTTCATTTGTTCCTTTTGCCAACACCAACTCCATATCCTTAGGAATACGGCCTACTGCACCTAGAATATGTGCATACGGAGTAAGAATTGTTTGTTCCAAACGCGGATCACGATTTTCATAAATTTGGCGTAGTAACTCTTTCTTTTCAGGATACTTAGAAACTACATTATTTGTTAGTTCTGCTAAAAAAGTTTCTTTTTGAATCTCCTGGCTCGCGGTGAACCCCGGAATATAGTCTTCCCAATCAAATGTTTTTCCATCCTTCATTTCATACATATCTACTAAAATATCTGTAGGTATGCTATTGTTCCAGCCACCTCCAAAAGAAGAACGGCTACCCATATAAAGTCCAGAGGGCAAGCCACTGTCATTACCGACTCCACCGGAATTCTGAACAGCAAAAATCATTTCATCACTACAGTCACCTTCGGGTTTAAACAAATCAGGATAGCTGTCATAAAGTTTATAACCGTAACCTCTCCCACTAGGGTCATTCACTACTTCTTCAAAATCTGTTGCAGCACCGCTATAATCTTGGTTAAAAAGTTTTACTTTGCCTCTTAATGCAACAGCAGCACCACGTGTAGCACGACCATATTCACTCTGTTCCCATTTTACAGGTAATACATTAATCGCTTCCTCCAAATCGTCCAAAATGAATTGTCTAACCTCTTCCGCACTGCTACGAGGCTTTTTCATATTCATGAAATCATCACTAATAATAGTCGTTTCATCATATAAAGGCACACCACCCCAAAAATCCAACAATTGGAAGTAGTAAAGAGCACGCATGAATTTGGCTTCTCCTTTATATTGAGCTTTTAAGCCATCAGCCATATCTACCTTATCAATATTCTGTAACAAAAGATTAGCACGAGCTATACCTTCATAAAGCGCAGACCATTTGCTACTTATATCACCGGTTCCATTAGTATAAGTCCCATAAATAACAGATTCATAGCGTCCAAATGATATTTCTCCCAAAGCATCTACACCAAAATAAGTACCGTATGTTTGTTCATGTTTCATTTGGGCATAAATGTTCATCATAGCTTGATGAGCATGTTCCTCTGTTTTCCAAAATGTACCAGAACTCAATTTGTCGTGTGGGTATTGATCTAAGTCATAGCAACTACTCATCAATCCCATTACCGCTAAAAGTAATAAATATTTTTTCATATTGATATTATCATTAAATTAGAATGAAACATTCAGTCCAAAAGATGCCTGACGCATAGTAGGATAAGTCAACTTATTAGTTTCCGGGTCCATACCGGCATAGTCAGTAAATGTAAAAAAGTTCTCTAAGCTGCAAAATAAACGTACCCGATTTAAAGAGAGTGTCTGAAGCCATTTTTGAGGAAGAGTATATCCTAATTGAATATTGCGGATTTTAAAGTAAGACTTATCCGTTTCCCAAATGGTGCTTTGGCGAGTATTGCGACTGTCACCATTAGACATCAAACGTGGATACTTAGCATTTGTCATACCTTCATGCCAACAATTGTCTGCTACTTCTTTACTGATTTGGTTACCGAAAGTCAAATAAGAGGAACGCATGTGCGTATATTGCACTTTATAACTGCCTGTACCGGACAATACCGTTGAGAAATCGAAACCTTTGTATTCAAATCCCAAGTTGAAGTTGAACAAGAAGCGCGGAGTATCTCCATGACCTCGTGCCACTCTGTCATCATCATCCAAATAACCGTTATTGTTCATATCTTTATAGAGTACGTCACCGAGTTCCGGACGCTTAAAGTTCTTGAAATAGTTAATTGGTTTACCTTCTTCATCCAATTTAGGATTATCCACAAGTGACTGTACATAGTCTAAATCCGCCTGCGTCTGAACAATACGATCTGCAATATAAATATACTGGGTATTAATGCCATAACCTTCTTTAATCATGGTAGTACCACTATAACTAGCCTCATCACCTTTGAACTTGGTTACTTCATTATCCACAAAAGTAAGGTTGGCACCGATATTATAGTGAAAATCATTGATTTTATCCGCCCAATTCAAAGTCAATTCAAAACCTTTATTCACTACTTCCGCACTATTTTGGATAGGGATTCCAGCTGTACCGTGAACCAACGGAGCAGGAAGGTCAATCAAAATATCCGAAGTCTTTTTATAGAAATATTCCAAAGAACCGTTCAAACGGTTATTCAATACTCCAAAATCCACACCAATATTAGTAATGGCTGTACTTTCCCAAGTCAACCCCGTATTCGAAATAGAAGTCATACCCAATCCTACCGCTTTATTACCATTCAATACATAATTACTTTGAGCATAAACCGGAACAGCTGCATAATCATTGCCTTTCAAATCATTATTACCAAGTTGACCATAAGACACACGTAATTTCAAAGCATCCAACCAATTACGAGTACCTGCCATAAATGATTCCTGCTCCATGCGCCAAGCAGCAGACATAGAGGGAAAGTATCCCCAACGATTGTCCTTAGAGAAACGTGAAGATGCATCAGCACGAAGGTTTACTTCCAACAAGTATTTGTTATCCCAACCTAAGTTAATACGTCCAAAAAAAGAGCGCATAGCCCATTCAGAATGTGAACCAGTTGTTGTTGACTCACCGGTTGCACCGTTAATTACATCAACAGAAGAGTCAAGCCAATCATATTTTTTTGCGCTGAAACTACGGTCACGACGCATTTCCTGACTGGCGCCTACCATCGCATTCAAATCAAAACGATTATTAAAGAACTTGTTTTCATAACGTATTACACCGTCCATAAATATGCGTTCAATCTTACGATTGTAATTGTAAATATAACTCTGGCCACTATCTTTTTGAGTCATTGTTTCCGTAGCAAAATTCCAACGGTCATTAAAATTAGGCTTTTCCCAATTATCTTTATCGGTAAGTTCATAAGAATAAGAACCCGAAATGCTTAATCCTTTCAGAGGAGTAATGGTGCCATTGAACTGTGCACGTACATTACGCTCTTTCTTCTCGCCAACTTCACGATTCAACCACCACAATGGATTGTTGGCTTGTGCATCATCTTCAGGATTCTGCATAGCCCCGTAACGTCCATCATGACGAAGTACCAAGCCCGGAGTACTTGCTACTCCATAAGTAAACATATCGTCCACCCGGTCCTGACCTAAATCTATATTGGCCAAATATCCACTCACTTTAGCACCTAATGTCAACCACTTGGTGACTTTAGCCTCTACGTTAGAACGGAAATTATAACGTTCATAACCGGAATTTTCCATAACTCCCGGATTATTGTTATAGCCAAAAGAGGTATAGAAATTTATCTTCTCACTACCACCGTTTACCGAAAGATTATGATTGGTAGCAACAGCTGTTCCAAAAACTTCATCAATCCAATTGGTATTAGGATATATCAATGGATTCCTGCCATTATCATCACGCCATTCTTTAATAGTAGCTTCCGAAAAACGTCCCGGTTGACCAGAGTTATTATAAGCCTCATTCATCAGTTCCATATAATCGGCATAATTTGACACCGGTTCTAATGTTCTACCAATTGATTCCAATGAAGCATAGCCAGTATAATCTATATTGACCTTTCCACTCTTACCTTTTTTGGTAGTAATTAAAATAACACCATTGGCAGCGCGCGAACCATAAATGGATGCAGATGCGGCATCTTTCAATACAGTCATGCTTTCTACATCTTGAGGAGCAACCGTATTAATATTACTTTCTACACCATCAATAATAACCAACGGAGAAGAATTATTCAAAGTACCTTGACCACGCACTAAAATAGAAGCGTTATCATCACCCGGCTTATTGCTGGACGATGTTACCGAAACGCCTGCTGCCATACCCGCCAAACCGGAAGAAAGATTGGTTATAGGACGTTTCTCTGCGATGTCATCCATATTGACGGAAGCAACAGAACCGGATAAGTTCACTTTCTTTTGTGAAGCATAACCAACTACCACTACTTCATCGATAAGTTCACTACTTTCCTTTAACTTAATAGTTAACTGACTTTGAACACCGACTTTTACGCTCAAGTCCTCATAGCCTACATAACTGACAATCAAAATCGCTCCATCAGGCACATTGTTCAATGAAAATCGACCATCAACATCTGTAATAGAACCGTTAGTCGTTCCTTTCACTACCACATTGGCACCAATAACAGTTTCACCGGTTTCATCGATAACTGTACCTGTAATAGTACGGCCATTCTGGTGTACGATAAGAGAAGAATGTGTGGAACCGGTGCCAGAATAATTATCTCCGGCTGCATACGCCGGACTTACTGCCAACAATAAAGCTCCTCCCACAAAAAGTTTGAATAGTTTGGCATGTAAAACACACCACTGTTTTTTCTGTTGATACATAGTCCTATATAATTTTAAGGTTTTGCTGCAAAATTATATGAATCCCCCATTGGAATAGGGACACATTTGTGTTTTTGAGAGGAGTATATCTGTACCCTTATAGTTTTAACGTTTGTGGCACAGGGTACATATTTGTACAACAAGATACATTTCCGTACAAAGAATAAAAGTTAAAATGGCGGAACCTGACACTTCAGACATATATACGCGCAGGCTTATACGTACGTCCGTGTAGTCCGATGCGTATATACGTGTGAGCTTACGCGTATATACGTGTAGCCCGATGCCACCGTATGTGTGTGTGAATGTTGCAAAAAGGCCTTTGTGTTTTCCAAAAAAGCTCGTTATGTTTTCAAAAAACTTCATCACCTTTTTAAAAAAGCTCGGCATGTTTTTAATGTAAGGGCGGATTGCCCCTCACAAAGCCGCTCATTCCTTCTTGTCCCTTCACCCTTACATTTTAAATTTAACATACTGACAAACAACCGGTTAAATATGACAGCGCCTCCCCTATTCCTCCCTTCATCCGTGCTTTCCACGTCCCTTCACAATCTGCCTTCAGCAATTTCCTTTTTAACGAATGAAGGGAGGCTGAAAGGACGACAACAAGATGCCCACTCACCACCGGATTCCCTATCAACAGGGTGTTTCAACGGCTAATGAAAGGAGGAAGGAAGAAACGAATCGGCTGATATGGAGACTTTATAACCAAAAAATTTCAGCCATTTTTATGGCTATCTCCAATATAATTTAATTTTTTATTCATTGAACAGAAAGCACCCGTCAAATAGATGATATTTCCCCCTACATTATATTTTATATTCCTATTTTTGTGCAATAAACAAGAATAGAACAAATTAAATAAGCAATACTCTAACCAATCATTTATTATGAAGAACGTTATCATTTCAACGAGCCGCATGGTTAAAAGCATTATGCTTCTGGCCATGCTACTTTTAACTTACAGTGCATGGGGACAACAAAATTGGCTGCCGAACCATCCCCGTCTATTATTTACCGGAGCCGAGACCTCCGAAGTGAAAGAATTGATAAAGAACGAGCCATTAGCCGGTGAATTGGCATTATATCTGAAAGCAGAAGCAGATTCCATAGCAGAAGCACCACAATTGCCATACGAAATGGATAAATATGGTAATATGTTGTGGACCTCACGTGCTTATGTCTATCGGTTGGGTACTTTATCATTAGCCTACCGCATCTATGGTGAAGATAAATATTTAAAGGCGGCCAATGATGCTATCTTATGGGTGTGTAACTTCCCTGACTGGGACCCGAAACACTACCTTGATACAGCCGAAATGACCACAGCCGTAGCCATTGCCTACGACTGGCTTTTTGCCGAACTTCCACAGGCTACAAAACAGCTGGTCAAAGCGAGTATCTACAAAAATGCGATTCACCGGGTGCTGCGCGAATACGAAAAAGGAGGACCGGGCAGTTGGGCAAAGCGCGAAACCAACTGGAACGTGGTATGTAACACCGGTATGGTATTGGGCGCATTGGCTGTAGCCGAAGACTATCCCCAAGAAACCGGTATCATCTTAGAAAATGCCGCCAGATACATGCCCAACTGCCTGAAACTTTTTGCTCCCGACGGTGTATGTTACGAAGGCCCAGCCTATTGGGGATACACCAACCGCTACCTTTCCATGTATTTGAAAGCGGTAACAGACAATGGCGGAGATAAGGGAGGCATTGCCCAATTGCCGGGTATCAACCGTACAGCACTTTACCAGATACGCACACTCACCCCATCAGGACATCCGTTCTATTTCGGCAATGCAGGTATCGGACATGAGTCTTTTGGCGGTCCCGCCTATTTTCTGTATGGTAAAATGTTCCATCAGCCCGAAGTATCCGCCTGGAATAGAAACGAAGTGGCTAAAGCACTGCATGGTGCCAGAATGTTCGACCAACTCTTCTTTCTCTCCTTACCTTGGTTTGACAACACTCCTACCGGTAAAACAAGCACTGTGCCTGCCATGGAAGTGTATCACAACAAGATTAATGACATTGTAGTGTTCAACGGTGACCGCAACAAAAAGAGGTCTATCTATTTAGTAGCCAAAGGCGGTCTACCCAATCAGGCACATCAGCAAATGGATTGCGGCACATTCATTGTAGAAAGTGACGGTGTGCTTTGGACAGAAGATCTCGGTGCCGATGACTACGACTTGCCCGGTTTTTGGGATGGGAAACCCGGTGGTCAGCGTTGGAAATACTTCCGCAACAACAATTTCTCTCACAATGTCATCAACATAGACCATAGCCTGCAATATGCCAATGGCCATGCTTTTGTCTGCGAGGAGCATCCCGAAGCCAAGCAGCCTTCCGTCAAGCTGAACTTATGTGAAGTGTACAAGGAAAAAGCAAAAAGTGTTTATCGCAAGTTCACAATGCTCAACAGTCATACTATGGAAATAGAAGATGAAGTGAAGTTGCTTGATGCCGGTTCAAAGGTGTCATGGGTAGCCGGCACCAAAGCCAATGTAGAAGTGAACGGAAACAAAGCTCACTTTATGCGTAATGGCAAGCATTTTTATATGCAGATAACTGCTCCTGCCGGTGCAGTGTTCAAGACTTATCCGGCCAAGAATACTTATAAGGGAGAAAAACCTATCGAGGGTATCACAATGCTTGAAGCAGAATGTTCATTCAAAGAAACAGATGGTAAGGTGACGATACGGATGAGTAGCAAAAGACTTTGATAATAACGAATACATGAAACTATCAAAGATTGGCCGGAAGGCGCTGCCTATATCATGGCAGTAGGTTATGACGGACAACGTGTGAAGTGCTTTAAGAAGTAAACCAATAGAAACATTTATTAATTCGATTATTATGAAAAAAAACAGCTCAAACCATTGGAGTCGACGAATGGCTATTTTATACCTGGCAGGTCTGGTCGTAGGCAATGTATATGCCACCCCTGCCTCCGACTTAAAACAACCCAATTTACCGTTTGTATCTGCCTCCTGTTTAGAACAGGAAACAGCCATAAAGCACGGCCTGCATTTCAGTACCCTTCCCAACCGCTGGGACGAGGCTGTTCCTTTGGGAAACGGTATCATGGGGGCACTTGTGTATCAGAAAGATGGTAAATTACGCCTGGCCTTGGATCGGGCCGACTTATGGGACTTGCGTCCGGTAAAAGAATTCAACGGCCCGAAGTATAGCTATAAGGCTATCTGCGAGGCAGTAGACAAGAAAGACATGAAGCCGATATATGAAGTAATAGACGCACGTACACAAAAAGACATTGCACCCACCAAGCTTCCTGCAGGTGCATTGGAATTTGCCATCGGACAATTAGGTGAAGTGGAAAGTGTAGACCTGGATGTAATGACAGCCATCTGCACTATTACATGGAAGAATGGAACCAAAGGATATTTTTTTACAAATGCAGTAGATAAGAAAGGTTACTTCCGTTTCGTTCATCTACCGGAAAAGATAGCCATTAATCTCCAATCTCCTTCTTTTGAACTGAAAGAAGGAGAGAAAGAGCAACGTAACTCTCTTTCTAGGTTAGGGCATAAAAATGGAAAGATTGTCAACAAAGAAAATCATATCAATTATCGTCAGAAAGTATATGGTGATGTCTCTTATGAAACCGCTTTGAAGTGGGAGTACATAGATGACAGTACAATGGAAGGTGTATTTTGCATCACAACAGATGGCACTTGGTATAGCGAATCTCTTTCTGCAGGGAAACAGATGAAGAACCATACCAAAGATTTCTCAACTGCCCGCAAAGAGCATACAGAATGGTGGAAACAATATTGGCAACAATGTGAAATCAATCTCCCCGACAAAGTATTGGAACGCCAATGGTATCTTGAAATGTATAAGTTTGGTGCAGCCTCACGTAAAGACGCTCCCCCTATCTGCCTCCAAGCCGTATGGACTGCCGACAACGGACAAACTCCACCTTGGCGCGGTGACTTCCACAACGACCTAAATTACCCAACTTAGCTATTGGCCGGGCTATGCATCCAATCATCTGGAAGAATCTTCTGTTTTTACAGACTGGCTTTGGAAGATTAAAGAGAACAGTCAAGCATATACCCGCCAATTTTTCGATGTAGAAGGACTGAACGTACCTTGTATATCTACACTCGACGGACGGAATCTAGGAGGATGGAATCAATACTCCCACTCACCTACAGCAGTCGGCTGGCTGGTTCATCATTTTTATCTACAATGGCAATATTCTGCCGACGAGGTTTTTCTGAAAGAACAAGCCTATCCTTGGGTAAAGGAAGCAGCACGCTTTTTTGAAAACATCTCTGTAATAAATAAAAACGGAAAGCGACAATTACCTATTTCAAGTTCGCCTGAAATAAATGACAATGATTGGAATGCGTGGTTTAAAGAAACGACCAATTATGATTTGGCATGCATCCGATTTACTAATAAAGCTGCTGCTGATATGGCAGAAGCATTAGGATTGAAAAAAGAAGCCAAGCACTGGAAATCACAAAACGAAGAGTGGCCTGATTTTGCAGTAGATTCCACCGGACTTACTATTGCACCGAACTACCCGCTAGCCTATAGTCACCGCCACCTATCAAACATGCTGGCTATCCATCCTTTTGGGTTATTAGACATTTCACAAGGAAAAGAAATGGAAAAGTTAATTAAACGTTCCATTCATCACACCGAAGAGATGGGAGTAAACGGTTGGTGTGGGTATACTTACAGTTGGCTAGCCAACTTCCATGCCCGTGTTTTCAACGGAGATGCTGCAGCACGTGCATTGCACATCTTCATCAAAGCATTCTGCTCACCCAATAGTTTCCATCTCAATGGTGACCAACTTAAAAAAGGTTATTCCGGCCTTACCTACCGGCCTTTCACCTTAGAAGGAAATTTTGCATGTGCCTCTGCCATCCAAGAAATGTTATTACAGAGTCATACCGGGGTCATCAAAGTTTTCCCCGCCATCCCCGAATCTTGGCAAAACGCCTCTTTCCGTAATATGCGCGCGATGGGAGCTTTTCTGATTACCGCAAGTTACAAAGACGGAAAGGTGGAATATATCAAAGTTCAATCGGAAAAAGGAGGAAAGCTGAAAATCTTTAACCCATTCACAAAGAAAGTTGAAGAAATGGAAATGAAAGCCGGAGAAACCAAAAGTTTAAGCCATTGATTTACCGGAACATAAAACACCCATGAAATAAATTTCAAGCATATCCAATCAAGTGTTACCACTTTCGAGATACGATATATTGCCTCTGACATAAGAGCAAACGGAACCGCTTCCAATTCAAACCGAAACCGGACGGAGTTACTTCATCGTTTACACGATTACAGAAGCAAGAACAAAATAATTCTAGTATTTAATAAAAATAAAACAAAGACATGAAAACATTAAAGTTATTAACCCTGGGGATATGTTTCACATTAGGAGCATGCTCCAATCAATCCACCTCTACTGTGCAAACCAACGAACACGGTACACAATGGAGCTGGGATAAAGGAACCATTGTAGTGAAGACTCCTGAACGTCCGGCAGGCCAGACAAGCGCCATCGGACTGACTGTTCCCAAAATGGAAGTAGTCCGTGTGGGATTTGTGGGGCTGGGCATGCGTGGCCCCGGAGCAGTGGAACGTTTCACTTATATTCCCGGTGTACAGATAGTGGCACTTTGTGACTACGAACAAGAACGCGCAGAAAAATGCCAAAAGTTCCTACAAAAGGCTTCAATGCCCAAAGCCGCCGTTTACTCGGGAGAAAAAGGATATGAACAACTTTGCAAACGCGACGACATCGATCTTGTTTATGTAGCCACCGATTGGTTACACCATTTTCCTGTAGCCATGTGTGCTTTGGAAAACGGAAAGAATGTGGCAATCGAAGTTCCGTCAGCCATGAATCTGAAGGAATGCTGGGATTTAGTGAACATGAGCGAAAAGACCCGCAAACACTGTATGTTATTGGAGAACTGTTGTTACGACTGGTTTGAAATGAACACCCTGAATATGGCACAACAGGGGGTATTGGGCGAAGTAATCCGCGCACAAGGAGCATACATCCACAATTTAGATCAATTCTGGGATTATTATTGGAAAGATGGAGAAAACGACAAACTAGGTTGGAGACTGGATTATAATATGCGTCATCGCGGTGATGTGTATGCCACCCACGGACTGGGACCCGTCGCACAGGCATTGAATATTCACCGGGGTGACCGTATGAAAACCTTGGTAGCCATGGATACTAAATCGATTGTCGGCAAATCATTGGTGGAGCAACGAACCGATTCTGTTTGCAATAATTTCCGCAACGGCGACCATACCACTACCCTCATCCGCACAGAAAACGGAAAAGTAATTGAAATTCAGCACAATGTAATGACACCGCAACCTTATAACCGTTTATACCAACTAACAGGAACAAAAGGATTTGCCAATAAGTATCCCACACAAGGATATGCATTGAGTGCCGACCAGCTGACAGCTTCGGGCATACAGCCTCAGGTAGACAATCTAAGTGCGCACGGATTCATGCCGAAGGCAGAACAAGACGCATTAGTTGAAAAGTATCGCCACCCAATATTGAAGAAATACGGAGAAATGGCAAAAGAAGTAGGCGGTCATGGAGGTATGGACTTTATCATGGACAGCCGATTGATATATTGCCTGCAGAACGGTCTTCCCTTGGATATGGATGTTTACGATTTGGCTGAATGGTGCTGTCTGGCAGAATTAGGAGAACTTTCTATGGACAATAACTGTGCAGCCGTGTCAGTTCCTGACTTTACACGTGGAGAATGGAATACCATAAAAGGTTTTAAACATGCTTATGCTACACCTGAAGAAGAAGCCTCAAGCATGGAAAAAGCAAAAGCGTTCACAGCCAAGTTAAAAGAACAAGGTGCTAAAGAATGGTCAGCCGAATAAATCACTGATTCTACAAATACCGGCTTTAATGCCTGTCGGAACTCTCTTTTTAGGCACGGAAACACAACCGTGCCTAAATTATATCATCCAGTCAACTCCCCCTGTACTCCTGCGGTGTCTGATTAAAGCAAGCCTTAAAACAATGCCTGAAATAACGCGGAGAATTAAATCCAACCTGATAGGCTATCTCATTTATCTGTAACTCAGTATGGTGCTTCAACAAATCGGCAGCGTATTTCAAGCGGGTATTCAATATAAATTCATTCGGAGTCATGCAGCTCAGCGCCTTCAGTTTGTTATATAGCGAGCTACGGCTTATCAATAATTCTTTAGCTAACATATTCACATCAAAATCCGAGTCCGATAAAGATCGGAAGAGCACACGTCTGAACTC
>OOCA01001101.1_pt1 | contig 12526 bp, 7 predicted proteins | sample 1671591 | NCBI WGS metagenome assembly OOCA01 (sample SAMN06348172, study PRJEB24527) | human gut metagenome | biome: human gut; feature: ankylosing spondylitis patient; material: feces | host: Homo sapiens | place: China | collected 2015-10 | reverse complement strand
CTGGAAACTAAAACGGTTTAGTCTCAGCGATGAGAACTGAATAAAGGTTGTGATACCACGTCAATCACCGCGACGGGTGACTGTACCGGAACACAACGATTAGGTTTTCTCCGTCCACAGCAGGGCGGGGCGAAAAAGGAACCAAAAGGAAAGGAAAACGTATGTTTTCTATGAAGAAGATCCTCGCCATCGCCGGTGCCGGTGCGATGCTCGTATCGGTGGCTGCCTGTGGTAGCGGAACTGCGGGGGATGACGGCGGCAAGAAGGAGATCTCCTTCCAGACCTGGAACCTCAAGAACGACAAGTACACCCCGTATTTCGAGGCGCTGATCAAGGCCTATGAGAAGGACCACCCGGATGTCACCGTCAAGTGGCTTGACGCCCCGTCCGATGGTTACGAAGACAAGCTGTCCAGCCAGGCTGCGGCCGGCGAACTGCCGGACATCGTCGACGGCGGCAACTCCATCCTGTACGGTCTGGCCAAGGCTGGCGCGCTGCTCGATGTCTCCAAGCAGGCTCCGGATGCGGAAAAGGACTACTACGAAGGCGCATGGAAGTCCGTGACCATGCAGGGCAATGGCGTCGAGAAGGGTGCCTACGGCCTGCCATGGTATGTCAACGATGGCCCGACCTACTGGAACACCGAGCTCATGCAGAAGTGCGGCCTTGATCCGAACAAGATTCCGACCACATGGGATGAATACTTCGCCGCCGGCGACACCATCGTGCAGAACTGCAAGGATGTCTACCTGGGCACCACGATGGGTTACAACGCCGAAGATCTGATGACCGCAGGCGTCAAGTCCTTCATGAATGATGACCACAGCAAGTACACCTTCAATGATGAGGCCGGTGTCAAGCAGATCAGCCGCTTCGTTGAGCTGTACAAGAAGGGCGGCATCCCGCCGGAGGCCCTCGACTCCTCTTGGAGCCAGGCCGCCGATCTCTTCCAGCGCGGCAACTTGGTCTCCATGGCCGGCTCCGCCTACTCCGCTGACGGCTTTAAGCAGAACGCTCCGGACCTCTACAAGAACCTCGCAGTCGGCCCGCGTATCAGCAACGACGGCAAGTCCGCTTCCGTGGCCTACGAGATGCTCGGCATCAGCGCCAACTCGAAGCACCCCGACGTCGCCATCGACTTCGCCCGCTTTGTGACCAACGAGAAGAACCAGATCGAGTTCGACAAGAAGGCCTCCGTGTTCCCGTCCGCTAAGGGTGGTCTGGATGACGACTACTACAAGAGCATTGACGAGAGCACCCTTGAGGGCAAGGCTCTGAAGATCACGCTCGACCAGGTCAAGGACGGCTACGGTTCTCGTCCGGCCGAGTTTACCGACAACAACGGCTACAAGAACTTCCAGCAGCAGATCGCCCTCGCCATGCAGGGCAAGCAGACCGCCAAGGAAGCCCTTGACAAGTCCGTCGAGTTCGCAAACGAGAAGCTCGCACAGTGAGCAACGCGGCACTCGCCGCTGACAGGTCGGAGGCCCGCACGGCCTCCGACCGGCCTGAACCGATGAATACGCGTCACGGCAAGAAGCAGGATCGCAAGTTCGGCACCATCATTGCCCCTTACTTGTTTGTTCTGCCCGCATTCGTGATTGTGTTTGTTTTCATCGTCCTCGCGGCACTCAACACTTTCAGGCTTGCCTTCACCGATTCCACGCTGCTCCGTCCGGGCAAATTCGTCGGATTCGAAAACTTCATCAAACTGTTCCACGACGAGTACTTCCTCACCGCACTGCTCAACTCCACGATCTACGTGATCTGCGTAGTGCCGTTCATGGTGATCCTCCCGTTGATTCTGGCCTATCTGGTCAAGGGTAACTCCCGAATCATGGGCTTCTTCCGCACCGCCTTCTACATGCCGGTGGTTATGTCCGCCGTTGTGGTGGGCATGATCTGGACCAACCTGCTGGATTCCGCCGGTCTGGTCAACTCCGTGCTCAAGGCATTGAAGATCATCTCCAAGCCGATTCCATTCCTCACCGATCGATGGGGCGTGCTCTTCAGCTCGATGTTCGTGACAATCTGGCTGGGCCTCGGCTACTACATGGTCATCTACCTCGCCAACATCGATGAATCCCTTTACGAAGCCGCCTCCCTCGACGGCGCTGGCCCTGTCCGCCAGTTCATCTACGTGACAATGCCCGGCGTGCGCTCCACGATGATGCTCATCATGATGCTGTCCACCATCGCCGCATTCCGAGTCTTCAACGAGATCTACGTGTTGACCAACGGCTCCGCAGGCCCCGGCGGCATGGATATGACGATGTCGATGCTTATCAAGCGCGAAGGCACCGGTATCCAGGCCCGCACTGGTTACGCGAGCGCCATCTCCATCGTCGTGCTCGTCATCGTCGGCGTCATGCTCATCGTGCAGCAGATCTTACAAAAGCGAGGTGAGGACTGATGAATACCAACACGCATAAGGTCACTGTCGGCAAAGTCGTCCAGTATCTGATTCTGATTCTGATGTTCCTGCTGCTCGTCGGCCCGTTCGTCTGGGAACTGTCCCTGTCGTTCAAGGGCAAGGGCGACAACGTCTACGCCGTGCCTCCCTACCTGATGCCGAAGACCCCGACGCTGGAGAATTACATTTCCGTGTTCAAGCAGGTCCCGGTATTCCACTACATGCTCAACACGCTGGTGGTCTGCCTGATCTCCATCTTCGGCAACGTGGTTTTCTCCACGATGGCCGGCTACGCACTGGGACGCCTGAAGTGGCGTGGCCGCGGACTGGTGTTCACCATGTTCATGGGCACCATGGTCATCCCGATCGAAGGCGTGATGATCTCCCAGTTCCTGATCATTCGCTCCATCCACCTGCAGAACACGCTGCTGGCAGTCGCACTGCCTGGCCTGTGCGGTGCCATCAACATCCTGCTCATGACCAACGCCTTCAGATCCATTCCAATGGAACTCGAAGAGGCGGCCATGGTGGACGGTGCCAACCTATGGCAGCGGTTCTTCCACATCTGTGTACCGCAGGTCAAAGGCACGATGACCGTTGTCGGCATCTTCGCATTCGTCGGTGCCTGGAACGACTTCCTGTGGCCGTTGATCGCGATCTCCGATGAAAGCAAGTACACCTTGACCCTCGGCATGAACCGACTCAAGGGCATGTTCATCCAAGATCCGCGACTGATTGCCGCCGGCGCGCTCGTCTCGCTTATCCCGATCATCGTCTTCTTCTGCTGCTTCCAGCGCTACTTCTTCCGTGGCTTGGAACAGGGCGGACTCAAGGGCTGAGCGGACTGGAAAAAAAGGAGATACTCCAATGAAATTCGGAGTCAACTACACGCCGTCGCATGGCTGGTTCCACGCATGGCTCGACCCGGACTGGGACGGCATCGACAACGATCTCAAGCAGATCAGCGAACTGGGTATGGACCATGTGCGCATCTTCCCGATCTGGCCGTATCTGCAACCTAATCGCACTTGGATCAACAAGAAGGGCGTGGCGGATGTGCGCCGCATGGTGCACATCGCCGGCGAGCACGGTTTGGATGCCTATGTGGACGTGTTCCAAGGGCATCTGTCCAGCTTCGACTTCCTGCCTTCATGGCTGGTCACCTGGCATGCGGGCAACATGTTCACCGATGCGGACTCCGTTGCGGCCGAGCGTGAACTGGTCAAGACCATGACCGATGAGCTGTCCAAGGAACCCGCGTTCAAGGGCCTTACCTTGGGCAACGAGGTCAATCAGCTGTCTGACAGGCCGCATCCTACGAAGATGAGCGCCACGAGCCAGCAGATCGATGCATGGCTGAATGCACTGCTTCCGGCCGTTGCCGGCGAAGGGCATAACGCACTGTACAGCGTCAACGATGGCACTTGGTTCATTGACGGGCACCCGTTCACGCCGGTGCAGTCTGCCACCAAGGGCGATATGACCGTGATTCACTCCTGGGTGTTTAACGGTATCGCGCAAGGATACGGCGCTACCAGTGAGGAATGTTCGTCGTACGCACTGTACTTGGCTGAGCTGGCCAAGGCGTTCGGCAAGGATTCCGAGCGTCCGGTGTGGCTTCAGGAAGTCGGTGCGCCGGAGAATGTGCTGGAAACCGACTACACGCCGGAATTCTGCCGCAAGACCGTTGAACGTGCCATGGATTGCCGGAACCTGTGGGGTGTGACGTGGTGGTGCTCGCACGATGTGCCCGCCAGCATGGAAGACTTCCCGTTCTTTGAGCACTCTCTGGGCTTGTTCGACGAGCAAGGCCAGCTGAAGCCGATTGGCCGTACGTTCGGGGAGCTCGCCGCACAGTACCGTTCCGCATTGCCGGCTCAGCCGAAGACCGTCGCCGTGGTGGTTGATGTGGACGAGGCCGGAAACCCGGTGAACCGCAGTGCGCTCGGCCCGGGAGGTTCGGTGTGCGACCTGTGGATGAAGCTGCAGGTGGCAGGCCAGCGCCCGACCATCATCACCTCGCAGGTGGCGGCCGATCAGGCGGAACTCGCGCGTCGCGGCATCCTTGAATTGCACGCCGACGAGCACCCCTACGCCGCCCGCTACTACACTGCGGTTTCGGACCCATCGTTCGAAACGGCTGACTAAACCGATATCCGGTTGTGGAATCATCTACTCCTTGTTCCGCAACCGGATATTTTCAATTGCCGTGCGCACAATTGCGGTGCGCAGTGCACAACATAAGACCCTGTACTCGCCGAAGAGCGGGAAGAACGAGAAGTTATATACGAGAGGGGGCGCACCCGATGAGCATCAATCACGCCGCAGTGGACCGACTCATTGATTCGATGAGCTTCACGCAGAAGGTTGGTCAGCTGAACCAGCGTCTGTTCGGTTGGAAGTCCGTAGAACGCAATGCCGCAGGACGGCTTGTGGCCTCAGACGAGCTCAAGCAAGAGATCGACCGGTGGGGCGGGCTTGGCGCTTTGTACGGCCTGCTGCGAGCTGACCCGTGGTCGGGCCAGCATTGGGGCAATGGCATACGCCCTGAGGAACGGCCTGAGGCGGTTGCCGTGGTGCAGCAAACCGTGTTGGAGCGCGGTGCACATGGCATCGGCGTATTGCTCAGCGAAGAGGCTCCTCACGGGCATCAGGCGCTGGGCGGCGCGGTGCTGCCCACCAATCTGGGATTGGGTGCCACATTCGATTCGCAAGGAGTGCAGGAAGCGGAAGCCGCAGTCGCCGCGGAACTGGCAGCCAGCGGTATTCATATTGCATTGGTATCCGGTTTGGACATCGCCCGCGACCCGCGTTGGGGCCGTTGCGAGGAATGCTTCGGCGAGGACCCGCTGATGGCCTCCCGCATGTGCGAGGCCATCGTTACCGGTATGCAGGGTGAGCATCGCAGCAAGGTCGGCCGCGGGGGAGTGGCCGTGGTGCTCAAGCATTTGGCGGCGCAAGGCGAGGCTGTGGGTGGCCGCAACGGGCAGTCCGCCGTATTGGGCCCGCACGATCTTCACGAGATTCATCTGCCGCCGGTGGCCGCTGGCGTGCGTGCCGGTGCCTTGGGCTTTATGGCTGCCTACAACGATATCGATTCCGTGCCTTGTTGTGCCAACCCGTGGTTGCTCGAGGATTATCTGCGTGACCAGCTCGGTTTTGATGGCATCGTGATGGCCGATGGTCTGGCCGTGGACCGGCTTGAAGATATGGCCGGCTCCATTCCCGCTGCCGGACGCGCCGCACTGCTTGCCGGTGTGGATGTCTCCCTGTGGGATGAAGGATTCGCGCGCCTCGAAGAATATGTGGATGACGAACAGGTGGCGGCCGCCGTCGATACGGCATTGCGTCGTGTGCTGGAGCTCAAAGCCATGTTCGGTCTCTTGCCCGAAGATGGTGCCGATACCGCCGCAATTGCCATGCCAGATGCCGATGCCATCGCGCAGGCCACTGCGGATGGGCGTGAGCAGGCCAAGCGCATGGCCCGCGAGGCGATAACGCTGATTAATGATGGCCGCTCTGCCGTTACGCTCGACAGCATTCGGGGTGTGCTGACCGATGCCCAAGCCGGCCCTGTGATTGTCGCCGGCCCATTCGCCGACGATTTCGGCTGCTTCCTGGGCGATTACACCGCCCCTCTGCCCGCCGATGAGCAGTCAAGCATCTACCGGCAATTGGTGGCACGCCTTGGGAAAGACCGGGTTTGCTTGGCGGCCAAGCCGAGCGATGTGTCGGCCGATCGGTGGGCGAGTGCGGCAGCCGTGGTATTCGTATGCGGCAGCACCAGCGAACGCAGCTATGACAGTGAATTCGACGACAATGGTGCGGCAAAGGCCGTAGCCGAATACGGTGCCACCTGCGGTGAAGGCGTGGATTTGTCCGACATCCGTCTGCCTTGGCACCAGGATGAAATGCTGGACGAAGTCGTGGCATTGACCACCGCTCCGGTTGTTTCGGTGGTGGTGTGCGGCAGGGCGCATGTGCTGACTCATGTAATAGGTCAATCCGCCGTGACGATTTGGGTCGGATATGCTGGCCAGTATGGTCCGCAGGCCGTGGCTGATGTGCTGATTGACGGTGCCGGTTTGCCGGGCCGCCTTCCCGTAACGCTGCCTGCGCATCCCGCAGCCATTCCGGTTCGATACAACGACCGGCAAAGTGCCGCCCACGTATACAAGGATGCGGCGGAACCGGTATTGCGCGAGTTTGGCTACGGAGCCGGTTCTTTGGCTGGAGTGACGTTTAGTGGGATGCATGCCGATGCCGAATCCCGCGCGAATGAGGTGTTGGTGCAGGTGACGGCACATGCCGGCGACCATAAGACGGCCGGTTCGGTGAACCTCTTCGCACACGTCAGTGGCGGTCGTCGCATCCCACGCTTGGCAGTGCTGGTCGATTCCGTTGCCCTGACGCTTGAGGCGGGCGAAAGCCACGCGGTATCGTTCTCGGTACCCTTTGAACGGCTGATGGACGAAGCTGATGACAATGTGCGTGTGACGTTTGCCCTGACAGCCGCTTTGAATAACGATGATACCCGACATACAGACGACTGCGATACCAGCGTAAGCATCGTGATACATCGCTGACGATGTGCATGAGACAAGTCGGAGAGGGGTATGTTCCGTAAGTCTCATGACCTACTCATTGCGGCCGATATGGTCGGTGGGTGAGAGAAAAAGAGAATGTGGGATATGGCGTTGGTGAGATATCGCCGTATCCCGTGGGCTCAAACCGTCCTACCGGTTTGAGCCCCCGTCTACTCAAGCCGCATAGACGGTTGATTTCCGGCGTGAGTCGGAGGAAATCAAAGGAGATTATGGATGAGATTGTCATCAGGTGATCACGCTGGGCGTGCTTCTGCCCGGACTCGACACAGGAAATGGCTGCGGTCTGGCTTGGCAGCGGTGCTGTCGATGGCCACGCTGGCGGCATTGGCCGCACCGGCAAGCGCCACCGACACCATGCCGTGGGGAGGCCAGTATGCCGATACCAGCCATCCGGAGCAGTCTGCGGGAGCCACCCAGCCATATCAGCATGGCTATACCGGTCTGGATATTCTGAACTGGAACCCGGACGCGGATAAGGACTCGGAATACCTGCGCTCCCGTGTACCGTTGCAGACCCGCATCGCCGCCAACGCCGCGACGCAGAAAGACCCGAACCTGCCGGCCGATACGGAGATGTTCAACCTTGCTGGCGACTACGGCAACGCGTTCTTCGAGTCGTTCCACGACAACAACGTGTTCTCGCAGTACCTGTTCAACTACTGGCAGTACACGGATTATTACGGTACCTGGCATGGTCAGCCGACTGCGAACGTGCCAAAGAGCCTCTACGACGAGAAGGCCCAGTCTGACTGGACTCAGAAATGGTTTGAGTTCGGTACGTTGAATCTGCCGAATGCCGCATATACCAATGTCGCGCACAAGAATGGCGCGAAGTCGATTGCGACGATCTTCTATTCTGGCAACGACCGAGGAGAACAGACCTATAAGGACCTGCTTCAAGGCAAGCGTGCCGACGGCACCTATCCGGTGGCTGACAAGCTGGTGGAGATTGCCAAGTACTATGGTTTTGATGGTTACTTCGTTAACCAGGAATCCAGTGTGAATTCTGCTGATGTGCCGGCCTACCAAGACTTCATGAAGCAGATCATCGATCAGGGCATTTATATCCAGTGGTACGACTCCGCCACATACCCGAATGGCGGCGTCAGCTATCAAAACATGTTCAACGATGCCAATTCGCCGTGGGTGCAGGATCCGAACAAGGGTAAAATCTCTGATTCGATCTTCCTGAACTACTGGTTCAGCGGCAACATGCTACAAGATTCAGCTGATCACGCCAAGAGCCTTGGCATTGATCCGAAGTACGCGGTATTCGCGGGTATCGAGGCCGGACAGAAGAAATTTGGTAGCATCGCCAGCAACGCGAATTATATGAATGTCAACCTTGACGCTGACGGCAAGCCCTATGTGAGCCTTGCGGCACTTGGCACCGATTTCGTCTCCCACGAGTTGGGTGACGACAAGAAGGTCTACCCGAAGTATCAGAACCAGGTATTCGACCGCGAACGCCGTCTGTGGACTGGTTCGTCCACCGGTGAGAAGGGCACGACGGATATATCTGATCCGTATATTGATGATGGTACGAGCAGCGATAGCTGGAAGGGTTTCGCTTCGCAGATCGCCGAGCGCTCCGTCATCGGCGGTCCGGTCTTCTCCACATCGTTCAACACCGGTCATGGTCTCGAATGGCGAGACAACGGCGAACAGACCAGCAACCAGCAGTGGGGCAATATCAACCTCCAAGACATTCTGCCGACATGGCAGTGGTGGATTGATGCCGATTCCGACCCGCTGCAAGCCGACTTCGACTATGGCAAGAAATATGAAGCGGCACCACGCTTTAACTACACCAAGGTCGGCGGCTACGAAGGCGGCGATTCGCTGGTGTTGAGCGGCAAGCTGTCCAGCGACAACACCGTCCGTCTCTACAAGACCGACTTGAGCGTCGCTGCCGGCTCCAAGGTCGAACTGACCTACAACAAGCTCAACAGCGACGATTCCAAGCTGCAACTCGGCCTCATTTTCGCCGACGACACCAAGACTATAGTGCCGGTGGACATGGCAGACGGTGGGGCAAGCAACGGCTGGAAGACCGCAACTGTAGACCTCTCTCAGTACGCGGGTAAGAAGATCGCCACCCTGGGCCTGATCGTCAAGGCCGGGGCGAACCCAATCGACAATTACCAGGTGAACATCGGCAAGATTACCGTCACCGACGGTGCTGCCTACACGCCGGCTGCTCCGACGAACTTCCAAGTGGAACGCGCCTACGCGGACTCCGACGAACTGACCGTCAAGTGGGATCTCGCCGATTACTCTACTGCCAAGAACTACCTGCTCTACTTGGACAACACCTTCCTCGGTGGCCGTTACGACGACACCCTGTACGTCAAGCACCTGCCTGCCAAGACCGGCACGCTGAAGCTGTACGCCGTGGGTGCGGACGGTTCGCGCTCGCTGGCCGCCGAAGCGCCGCTGAACGAAGCAGCGGCCGTGTCTGGCGTGAAAGTCGAACCCGGCAAGGATGGTAACGTCCAGGTCTCCTGGACCAATCCGCAGGTATCCGGCGAGAAGACCGTGACCGTCAAGTCTGACAATGGTTCGTGGCGTTACGCCGCGCAGCCGTACTCCCAGACCGTCAAGGTCTCTGCCGATAAGAGCGAAGCGACGATTCCGAATGCGCCGGTTGACGGTTCCCGCTATGTGGTGACCGTCGATAACGCAGGCGGCACTACCGCCACGGCAACAGGTGTATTTGCCGATGCCACCATTGAGCCGTATCCGGCTTGCTCGGTGACATGGAATGGCGATAGAGTCACTCTGGTCCGTCCGGAGACTCAAGACTGGCGCTACCTCTACATGACCGAGAAGTGGACTGACGAGAACGGTGAAAAGCAGGAGAAGCAGCTGGGTGCCAATTACACCTACTCGCAGAGCACTCCGCCAATCACCGGCATCATCCGTGGTCGCACTACGCCGAGCTCTTACACCAAGTCCATCCCCTCTGGCCATGAACTGTGGGTGCAGGTCGAGGATTACAACGGCAACAAGACCGAACCGGTGAAGATTCAGACCGCCGACGAACTGGCCAAGTGCACGGTCTCTGACCCGACTCAGCCGGATGCCAAGGAGTCCACGCTGACCGCCGTTGACGGCTCGGCCGTGGCCGACGGCAAGGCTACACGTACGATTCAGGCAACGGTCAAGGATTCGTTCGGCAATCCGCTGACCAACGCCGAGGTGGCGTTTACGCTGCCCGAGGGTGTCACGGCCGTTGACGGCAACGCCACTGTCAAGACTGATGCCGCTGGCGTGGCTTCACTGAACGTCGTGTCCACGAAGGTGGGCAAGTACACGGTGAAGGCCGCACTGGGCGACAAGTCCATCGGTGAGGGTGTCGCCATCGAATTCACCAAGGTCGCGGCGACCCCGAACAAGCCCGGCCAGCCGGACAAGCCGAATAAGCCCGGCGACAACAAGCCTGGCCAGAACAACAACAAGAACAATGATAAGAATGGCGCATCGGACTCTTCGCTGAGTAAGACGGGCTCTTCGATTATTGCGATTGTGACTGCCGCAGTGGTGTTGCTCGGAGCGGGCACGGTGGTGCTTCGTGCTCGTAGCAAGATGGAATAGTTTCGCTGCGTATGCGGGTGCGTTGATACCCGTGCCTTAAGCGGGATATGGGGTGGTTGTCCCTGTAGACACCCCCTATATCCCGCTTTTTATATCCGAACATATGCTGAGACCCATAGACTAAAACGTTTTAGTTGTTGATATCATAGGTATTAGAACACAGCTGATTACATGCGGCCCAAAGTGGGAAATAATCTGTTGTAGCGTGGTATTCGCAGCGTGGCTGCAAGGAGGATTATTCATGGGATTTGCTCGCGAGGCATCACCATCGTCCACAGGCACGCAGCGTGTGAGCTTAAAAGACATCGCGGATGAGTTGGGCATTTCGCAAACCGCGGTGTCCTTTGCCATCAACGATCGGCCTGGTGTTTCCGCGGAAACCAAACGACGAGTCAAGGAGGCTGCGGCCAAACTTGGGTGGACGCCGGTCTATGCCGCGCAAGCGTTGGGCTCGTCGAAAACCATGACCATAGGCTTTGCCCCCGCACGCTCCGCACAGGGACTCACGGACGAAACCTTCATGTTGCACTTCATGGCCGGTGTGCATACCTCGCTCAGCCCTAAGGGATACGGCTTGCTGTATCGCCCTTGCCGTTCGCTGAACGAGGAGATGAGCGTCTACAGGGACTGGGCGTCACGCAAGCGTGTGGACGGGGTGATTCTGGTTGATCTGCGAGCCGACGATCCACGCCCGAAACTGCTGAAGGAACTGGGTGTGCGTGCGGTTCTGGCCGGTGGCCCTGATCCGAACAATTATGTACCGTCGCTGTCCATCGATGATTCGCGCACCATGGGCACCGTGCTTGAACATCTGTCGTCACTGGGGCACCGCCGTATCGCCTATCTGTCCGGCGATTCCAATCTCGATTATTCGCAGGGGCGTGTGTCGGCGTTTCGGTCGTTCGCAAAACGGCGCAAACTGGAATCCATCAACATCGAGTTCACGAATTTCGATGCCGAGCAGGCCGCGATGCTTACGCTGGAGATGTTGCGTTCGCCGAAGCCTCCTACTGCATTCATCTACGAGACGGAAATTCTTGCCGCGGCCAGTCTGCATGCCATGGCCGAAGCATATACCACCGGGCAACTGAAAACAGGGGAGGGGCAATCTGCGGGTTATCCGAACGGGTTGCCCGCTATTGTCAGCTTTGAAGACAGCTTTATTTGTGAGGCAGCGTACCCGTCGATTACCTCAGCGCATCGTGACGCCAGTGAATACGGTGCCAAAGTGGCGAAACTGCTGCTCAAAGTGCTCGCCGGCGAACAGGTGAGCGGCAACCGTCGAATCCTCACCCCGAAACTGGTGGTCAGGGACAGCACGGCCAAACCCTGTAACTCCTGTGGAATATAGAAACCACCGATTCTGAGTCAGCACTTCCAATCCATACGACGTTGGCCCTCGTTATCAAGCGGGGGGCCAACGTCGTTGAAGGAGGAGATAAGAAGGCTAAGATATTGCCGGTCAGGCCGCGTTCTTGACCGCGGTGGCGATGGACACGGCCGGGTCGAGGAACGGAATCAGCGTGGACTGGAACGCATGGTACAGGTCGGACTTGCCCGGCCAGACCGTGCCGATCACGCGATTGTCGCCGTCAAGCTGGTGGAACCATGATCCGCCTTCGTGGTCGATGACGTGCTCGTCGACGTAGCGGGCGAACGTGGCGTACCAGTTGGCGTATCGTGCCTCGCCGGTGGCAGCGTGCAGCGTGGCGGCGGTGTTCAACGATTCGGCGGCCGTCCAATGCATGCGGTCGGTGACCACCGGTGTGCCGTTCCAGTCGGTCGTATAGACGAGCCCCTCCGCGCCGTCCGCGTTCCACGCATCGTCCACCGCCCGCGCAAACAGGTGCTCGGCGGCGTCGATGTAGGGCCGCGCGCCGTCTCGGTTGGCGAAGGAGCTCAGCGCCCA
>OOCA01001088.1_pt1 | contig 12677 bp, 5 predicted proteins | sample 1671591 | NCBI WGS metagenome assembly OOCA01 (sample SAMN06348172, study PRJEB24527) | human gut metagenome | biome: human gut; feature: ankylosing spondylitis patient; material: feces | host: Homo sapiens | place: China | collected 2015-10 | reverse complement strand
CTAATTTAGTTTTATCCGCTGCGCTTAGAACTCCCGCTGCAGATTGAGTAGCAGCGTTTATCACAGCGGTTCCATCTTCATTAACAGTCGAAGATCTCCACGTATTATAGTTGAGAGTAACTGTGCTAGGAGATGTCGTGAAATTTTTTATCTTATCAGCTCCATGTGCAGAAAGACTATTAAACTCTGTATCTATTACTTGAAGTTTAGTCCATCCAGAAGCTGTATGTCTATTGGCCCAGTTGTCTAATCTGTAATAACAACCCTCTGATGTAACGAACCATTCTTGCCCGATAGCATCATTATTTGTATTCACTACGGATTTGCTAAGAATAGGATCTGTGATAGCATAAAGTGCATTCAGAGTAGCAACTGTTTTATGGCCTTGTATTTCTTCAGCATAGACAATACCGAATTCATTAAGATTCGCAGATTGTAATTGTGCCGGATATTTAGCCATTGTATTCTATTTTTAAATTTTAAAATCTAATATAACATTCTGAAATGCTCCTTTGTATTTCGAAATATATACATAATGAGAAGTTGAAATTCCAGAACCACTTACTATATTAATTTCAGATCTAGTAAAATCTTCTAATATAGCAGCACCTCCATTTTGAACAATCATACTAAGAGTTCCAAGTTCTTTCGGGTAAGAATAGCAATAATACTGAGTACCTGAAGCGGTAATATTAGTTATTCTTTCAGAGTTACTTTCATCCAATAATTTTGTTCCTGATAATGCTAATATATCACTAGCAGATGGAGTTTTACTAGTTACTGTTCCAAAATATATTCTTGGTCTAAACTTTATCTCATATTGATCGGAAAAACTATCAAGTCCTTCTGCTTTTATAACAGAATTTCCGCTAATCATTAAGCCTTTTTTCTTGGCTGAAATAGTTTCCTTAATTATTCTATTTTCTGTTATACCAGTTATATTACTAATTTCCGAAAATACTCCATTACTAGGTAAAGTAGTCCCAAGATCTCCACTACAAGTTTCTGGATCTTTATATGTTTGGTAATCTGTTACTGTCCATTTAAATCTACCAGCTAAACTTGCTTTATATCCTTTCTCTATAGTTATAACTTTAGAATTTACATTTGTTATACCAAGGCTATCTGCAGTTACTTCTTCTCCAAGACTATTAGAAAAACTCCAAGTACCTTCCATCATAGGAGTAGGAAGTAATCTATCTGCTATTAGTCTAGTATCTAATTCCCAAGTTACAGTACCATCCTCTGCAATACTTCGTACATAATATTCAGTCTCTAGGTCAGTAACTAATACCTTAGCACCTAATTCTAAACGCTCTACAGGAATAGCATCCCGCTCAGCTATTGTTTTCACTGAGCGGTAGCCTCCCATACCATAAATGGCTGAATGTGTTGGATATACGTCAGAAGTATTGGTGGGAACGATACCCGAATAGAGTACCGTTCCTTTTAAATTATTTTCTGGCATTATCTTTTATCAATTAATTTAACTTCAATATTTAGTATTCCATGATAGAGATTAGCAAGTTTAGTAATTGTATAATCAGTATATCCAGTAAAGATGTTAGTTATACGTCTAGAGTATACTGTTACATCATCAACAGGATAATTATTACAATAGATTCTATACTTACTATACTCTTCTGTTGGAATTGCTACGTAAATATACTTACCTCCTGAACAATCAATAGGAGTGAATGGGAATTCATTATCACCGAAGGAGAAGAAAGAATTCATTGCTATAAAGTCAGAGTCAGTAGGAGCAGAATTACTTGATGCACCTACATAAACCTTATCAGCTGTATCAATCGTTAAAGTAGCTGTTGCAACTTCATTTAGATACGAACCTCTCAATGTGAATGTTTGTCCTCCAGTGGCAGTAATCTTATAAGTACGTTCCTCAACAGGAATATCATGAGTATCTATGAATTGGAAATTAATTTGTCCACTTGGGGTCAATTGATATTCCCATTCAAGAGTAATTTCTGTTGATTCACCTCTCTCTAATAAAGTTCTATCTGCTGTGAATTTAGTAATCTTAAATTCAGTAGGATTATCTCTCTTATTAGAGCCCATCATTCTATACCAAATTCCACTGGCATTGAATATAATATCATTTACCATGAATTTATATCCAAAGGACTCACCATCATTATTAACTAAATAGTAATCACCATCTTGTGCCTTATCTCCATTAGCTAGTGTTGGTAAATTCCTTTCAGCATCCCAAGTACCCTTATAGAACAAACTATGCATTGTTCTTTCAGGTAATTGACTTTCAGGTATTTTTCCATCAGGTCCAAGTTCAGCCTTCTTATCAAGAGCAACCTGAGTAGCTGTTGAAATAGGTTTCTCGAGGTCTGATGTATTATCAACTCTACCAAGTCCAATTTGCTCTTTTGTTACTTCATGAGGATTGTTCTTATCTGCAATATGTTTATCCAGATTAGAAACAACTTCAGAAATAGCGTTTTGAGTTGCTACTGAAATAGGCTTTTCTAAGTCAGATGTATTATCTACTTTTCCGAGACCTACTTGTTCTTTAGTTACTTGATGAGGATTATTAGTATTACCTACGTGATTATTAATAGCTGTATTTAAACTATTAGATAAAGTATCAAGAGCATTCTGCTGTGCTACAGATACAGGTTTATTAATATCGGCTGTATTATCAACGTTACCTAAACCTACTTGATCCTTAGTTACCTTATGAGGATTATCTGTACGATTAGCATGATTATCTAAAGCAGTATTATTAGCTGCTTTGGCATCATCAATTGCTTTTTGTGTAGCAGTAGATATTGGTTTATCGAGATCTGCAGTATTATCTACATTTCCGAGTCCAATTTGTTCTTTAGTTACTTTATGAGGATTACTGAAATCTCTCAAGTGAGCACTAAGATCTGTTCCCTGATCTGTATTAATCTTATCAATCTTAGCGTCAAGTTTATCAAGTTCCTTCTGAGTAGCATTAGAAATAGGTTTGTCAAGGTCGGAAGTATTATTTACATTTCCGAGACCTACTTGTTCTGCAGTTACTCTATGAGGATTTGTATAATCTTTAATATGATTGCTTAAGTCAGTTCCAGAAGAAGTAATTAGAGTCTTAACCTCGTTGATAGCTTCTTTAGCTGCATCAGACAAAGGTTTATCTTTATCTGAAGTATTATCAACGTTACCTAGACCTACTTGATCTTTCGTTACTTTATGAGGATTATTGTAATCTTCTATATGTTTAGTTAAGTTATCTGTAATAGTAGTATTTCCGCTATTAATAGATTCCTTAACTTCATTAATTAATTGTTGGGTTGCATCAGATACAGGTTTATCCTTATCTGAAGTATTATCTACATTACCTAGACCTACCTGAGCTTTATCTACCTTATGAGGATTGTTAAAGTCTGCCAAATGTGCATTAAGAGAATCGGTTGTTGCCTTACCCTTATCACCAGCATAGGCAGTACTAGATGTTTCACCGAGAGCCAAAGACGCTGAGATTTCTACATACTTAGAACCACTCCATCTATAGGTTAGGTTAGTGTCTTTGGTTACGTAAATCTTTCCAGCTTCACCTGTAGTAGGCAAGTTATCGTAAGAATCTACTTCAATAACATCGTCTACAAAGCTAGGTAATTGAGAACTAGGAACTTTGCCTTCTTGGTCAAGTGTAGCAACTCCCCCAGCTACGCCCATCTCTGAACGTTTTACTTGAGCATCATTTGTTACTTCACCTAATCCAATCTGTTCCTTAGTTACTTCATGAGGATTATTCTTATCTGCTATATGAGTTTCGATAATAGTATTAGTTTCTGTCTTAATACTATCCAAAGCTTTCTGTGTAGCATCAGAAATAGGTTTATCCTTGTCAGCTGTATTATCTACATTACCAAGTCCAACCTGATCCTTAGTTACTTTATGCGGATTATTAAAATCTGAAATATGAGCACTAAGATCAGAACCAGAACCATCAATAGAACCTTGAAGTCTTCTTTCAAGTTCATCAAGAGCATCCTGTTGATAATGAGAAACAGGTTTATCTAAGTCAGATGTATTATCTACATTACCTAGACCTACTTGTTCCTTCGTTACTTCATGAGGATTCTTCTTATCTGCAATATGATTCTCTAATGAAATATTGGTCTTATCAAGATTAGACTGAACAGCATTGATTGCCTCTTGAGTTGCTACAGAGACAGGTTTTTCAAGGTCAGCAGTGTTATCCACCTTACCAAGTCCAACCTGATCCTTAGTAACCTTATGAGGATTATCAAAGTCTTTCAAGTGAGCACTAAGATCTGTTCCTGTAGAACCTATAATAGATTCAAGATCACTCTTAAGTTTATCTAAAGCAGCTTGTTGTGCAGTAGATACAGGTTTATTGATATCTGATGTATTATCAACATTTCCAAGACCTACCTGAAGTTTATTTACTTCATGAGGATTATTCTTGTCAGCTATGTGATTAGTAACATCTTTTTCAATATCACCAATATCTTTCTTCAACTCTGCCTTTGTAGAATCTACTAAAGCTTGTTGTGCTACAGATACAGGCTTATTAATATCAGCTGTATTATCAACATTCCCTAGTCCTACTTGTTCTTTTGTTACCTTATGAGGATTGTTAAAGTCTGAAGTATGATTATCTATCTTAGTATCAAGCTCTTTCTTAGTATTATCTACTAATTCCTGTGTAGCATTAGATACTGGTTTATCAAGGTCTGCAGTATTATCTACATTTCCTAAACCTACCTGAGCTTTTGTTACCTCATGAGGATTATTCTTATCAGCTTTATGTTCTGAAACTTCTTTATTAACAGCATCTAAAGCTTCTTGGACTGCACTAGAAATAGGCTTATCAGCATCAGAAGTATTATCTACATTTCCAAGACCGATCTGTTCTTTAGTTACTTGGTGAGGATTTTCAAAGTCAGCCACATGAGCATTAACTTTATCTGTAGTAGCCTTACCTTTATCTCCAGGATATGCAGTTCCAGCTACTTCACCAAGATGAACAGGGTTACCAATTTCTACTAATTCAGCACCATCCCAACGATAGATTATATTAGTTTCTCGATTAGAATAGATTACACCTTTATCAGGAGTAGCACCTTCATCTAATTCCGTTTCAGAAATTGCTGTATATATTTTCTTCTCATCTTCTACATAGTAAGTGGAACCAATTACTAATCTAGAAGAAGGAATATCTGTTTTTGTTGATACGAAATGATCAATTCCAAATACTTCATCAACTTGTCCTGGAAGTTGTTCCACAGGAATTTTACCATTTTCGTTAAGAGTAGCAACACCTTCCGGAGTTCCCATTTCTGATCTCTTAACTTGAGCATCATTTGTTACTTCACTTAACCCAATCTGCTCTTTGGTTACTTGATGAGGATTATTCTTATCCTGAACGTGAGAATTTAATGCACCTTCAAGTAATTCTGTATTTGAAATCTCTACATATTCATATTTATTCCATCTATATATTTTCTCAGTACCAGAAACAGTATCAATATAAATTACTCCAGTTCTAGGTTCATAAGTATTACCTTCTTCGTCCTTGAATTCTGTTTCACTCATAAGTTTACCTACAAGAACATTAATCGTCTTGTCTGGTATTTGAGAATCTGTTAATTTACCATTGCCATCAAGAGTTGCAATACCACTAGGAACACCAATTGAATTATCGATTGTATCAATACGACCGTCAATTCTATCGATTTCATCTTGAGTAGCCTTAGAAACAGGTTTATCATAATCAGCCGTATTATCTACATTTCCTAAGCCAATTTGTTCTGCTGTAACACCATGAGGATTTTCTTTATTCTCAGTGTGTTCAGTTACTTTAGTGTTTACAGTATCTAAAGCTTCTTGAACAGCAGTAGATATTGGCTTATCAATATCGGCTGTATTATCTACGTTTCCAAGCCCAATTTGTTCGGCTGTTACTTTATGTGGATTATTGAAATCTTTGATGTGATTGTCAATAGCTTCTGTAACATTATCTGAATCTGATACTTCTACATACTTGAATCCATCCCAGCGATAAAGTTTATTCGAACCACCGATACTATCAATATAAATAGTATTATGTCTTGGAATAAACTCTACACCTTCAGAATCAGTAAATTGAGTTTCAGTCATATACTTACCTTCGATAACATTCAGAGCTTCGTTAGGGATCTGTGAAACTTCTAATTTACCTTCGGAATCAAGTGTAGCTATACCATCAGGAGCACCTACTGAGTTTTCGATATTAGTAACTCTCTCGTCAATCTTATCAATATTACCTTGAAGATCACTACCAGAGTTATTAATTTTCTCCTCAAGTTCGGTCTTAACTGCATCTAAAGCTTCTTGTTGTGCGGTAGAAACAGGTTTATTGATATCAGAAGTATTATCAACATTACCTAAGCCTACTTGTTCGGCTGTAACTTTATGCGGATTATTGAAGTCTGAGATATGAGAATTAACCTTATCAGTTGTCTCCTTGCCTTTATCTCCCGCATAAGCAGTATCAGCCGTTTCACCTAAGTGGAGAGATTCTGATACTTCTACATATTTAACCCCTGTCCAACGATAAAGAAGATTAGTATCCTTAGTAACATAGATTTTTCCAACTTCTCCAGCTTCAGGTAGATGTTCGAAAGAGTCTACTTCAATTACATCATCTACTAAACTTGGCAATTGTTCTAGAGGTACTTTTCCGGCATCATCAAGAGTAGCTAAACCACCAGGCTGAGCAATAGAATCTTCAATATTAGTAACTCTCTCGTCAATCTTATCAATGTTATCTTGTAAGTCGTTTCCTGAGTTATTAATCTTTTCTTCTAGCTCTTTCTTAGTATTATCTACTAATTCCTGTGTAGCATTAGATACTGGTTTATCGAGGTCAGCTGTATTATCAACGTTTCCAAGACCTACCTGAGCTTTATCTACTTTATGAGGATTATTGTAGTCTGAAGTATGAGCATTAACCTTGTCTGTAGTAGCTTTACCTTTGTCTCCTGGGTAAGCTGTACTAGACGTTTCTCCAAGTGCAAGTGATTCAGAAATTTCTACATACTGAGAGCCTGACCATCTATAAGTCAAGTTAGTATCCTTAGTTACATAGATCTTACCAGTTTCACCAGTTTCAGGAAGTAAGTCAAATGAATCTACTTCGATTACATCATCTACGAAACTAGGTAATTGAGATGAAGGCACTTTTCCGGTTGCATCAAGTGTAGCAACTCCTTCTGGCATACCCATTTCGGAACGCTTAACCTGTGCATCATCTGTAACATTACCAAGACCTACCTGTTCTTTAGTTACTTGATGAGGATTACTCTTATCTTGGATGTGTGTATTAAGTGCTTCATTAGAACCAGCAGTAGCCTCTTCGATTTCTCTTCTAATATCTTTCATATCATCATCATGACGATGAGATAGGTTATCAATATTAGTTTGAAGCTCTGTCTTAGTTGCTTCAATCTTAGAATCAGTTGCTTGGAATTTAGCATCAGTCTTAGTTGCTAATTCAGTGATCTTAGATTCTAGATCAGTCTTAGTTACGGAAATACTAGATTCTAAGTCAGCTCTAAGAGTAGAAAGATCGGATTCTGTTTTAGTAGCTAATTCAGAGATCTTATTATTCAAATCTTTTGTTGCTAAACTAAGATCATTTTCTGTCTTAGATGCTAAACTAGAGATACTGTTTTCTAATTCTTTCTTAGCTTCAGAAAGAGCATTATTAACAGCAACAATATCAGCTTCTTCTTTAGCAGTTAGGTCTGATATAGCTTTTTCAAGTTCTGATTTAGCAGTATTAAGATCATTTTCTGTTTTAGATGCCAATTCAGATATACTCTTCTCAAGCTCTGTTTTAGTTACAGAAATACTAGATTCTAAGTCAGCTCTAAGAGTAGAAAGATCAGATTCTGTTTTAGTTGATAATTCAGAGATCTTATTATCCAACTCTTTCTTAGCAACTGTTAAATCATTTTCTGTCTTTGATGCTAAGTTATCAATATTATTCTGAAGTTCTGTCTTTGCTTCCTTCAGACTATTATTAACAGCAACAATATCAGCTTCTTCTTTAGCAGCAAGTTCGGCTAATTTATTCTCAAATTCTGATCTAAATACTTCTAAGTCTGCCTCAGTATTAGTTTGTAATTCAGAAATCTTATTTTCTAGTACGGTTCTTGTTTGATCAATTAATGCCTGTGTAGCATTAGAAATAGGTTTATCCTTATCTGCTGTATTATCTACATTACCCAGACCTACTTGATCTTTAGTAACCTTGTGAGGATTCTTATAGTCTGTTAAGTGTCTATTGAAATCATCATTAGTTGCTTTAGAATCTAGAGTTTCCTTAAGATTAGGAATATCCTCTATACCTAATTCAACAATTCCGATCTGACCATTTACAGACTTAACTGAATCTACATTATCAATTTTAACCCATCTACCATTACTATTAATTACCCAATCACCTGGATCAAAATCATATCCAAATTGAGAGCCTTTATTAATAGCTATATAGTAATGACCATTGGAATCAAAATCGTTAAGTTCAAGTTTAGGAACATTATTAACTGCATCCCAAACTCCTTGATATTTAACATTTCCAAGAACTGAATCTGGAAGTTGTGATTCCGGAACTTTACCATCTTCTCCAAGAGTAGCAACACCCTTAGGAACACCCATTTCAGAGCGTTTTATCTGAGCGTCATTAGTAACATTTCCAAGACCGATATCATTTCTATCTAAAGATGGATTTGTGGAAATTTTATAACCATTTACAGTATAGTTATCGATTGTCTCTTTAACTTCTGCAATCTTATCATCTACATCTTTATTGATAGTTTCACTAATTCCATCAAGTTTAGCTTTATCTTCTTTTGACATTACTCCATTTGATTCTGGAGTAGCTGTTGGAAGATTTTCTGTAGCTAATTCAGTGAAGTCATTAGAAGTGATATCATAACTCCAGTTTCTACCATCCAAGAAATATCCACCATTGAAAGTGAAAGTTCTCCAGTTACCGTCTAAGTTAATAAACTTAACTTTTATACCTGGAACTTTCTTTTCAGCTGGAAGGAAAGCATCTAATTTAGCAGCAGCATATTGGATGTGCCACTGATCTCCATTTTCTCCCTTACCTTCACCTGGAAATATTTCATTGATATTATAGACTACATCAGATTCAAGTTCTACTCTATCAGTTAATTCACCAACTGCTTCATCAATAGCATCCTGAACACCACTAAGTTTAAGACCTGTTTCTTCGATTGTAAAAAATCCTTCAGACTCAGGATCACGAAGAACACCAATAGTAGGATTGTTATGAGTACCTTCTACTATGATTCCTTTTCCCTCAGTAGTTGTTACACTATCTACTTTTCTTTCCTCTAATGAATCTACGAGTTCTTTAAGTTCTTTTCCTTTTTCAGCAGATAAAACTTGCTCTTTAGGATCACCACCTTCGAATGAATCTACGATGTTTTCCTTCTTTACGTAAGTCTTTTCTGCATCTTCTATTTTAAGATAGGGAGCAAGTTCAATAGATAAATCATATTCACCGATCTTTTCCCATTCTTTTATTTCTTTCCCTTCTTCGTCAACCTTAATAGTTACTATATATTCAGTATAACTCTGAAGTTCTCCGATATTATTTTCTTTTCTAAGAAGATAAATTTTATTTGTCTCTGCTTCCTCCAAAGAAGGTAGCTCATCCACCATTCTGAAAAGTGATGTATCTATAGTGCAAGAAATTACATTATCCTCACTGATACTAATCCCTTCTCCGGCTATCAATTTATCTTGCTTAGTATTTAATATCTCTTCCAGTGCTTCATCTGTAATTACTCCAGATAAGTATGGTTTCCATCCTCCAGCTTCATTTCTTTTTTCCCAATTAACAAGCTGATAAACTTCTTTGGCATCAATTACATACCACAATTGTCCAAGAGAATCATTACCAGAATTATCCCCTGTATCAGAAAGAATACAGTCGGGAATTTTATACAATGCTGAAAGAGAAGATACTGTTTTGTGTCCACTAACTTCTATAGCTCTAACAATTCCATATGCACTAGGATTGTTGGACACTAATCTATCTGCAAAATTTAACGCCATTGTACTATTTATTTAAATTCTAACTCAACATCAGTAAAAGCACCTGGATTATTAGTAACATAAACTATATAATCTATTACTACACCAGCACCATTAGTGATTTCTAATTCTACTTTGTTAAATGCCTTAATTACACGAATTCCATCCTGATAAATACTATCTAACTCACCAAGAACTTTAGGATAAGCAAAAATAGCATATTCATCCATTTCTGTAGAAAAATGTTCTAGAGTCTTTTTAGGATGTTCAGTAATTAATTCAGATGTTTTCAGAGATTTAATATCATACTCTACTAAGTCTTTTCCCTTAGTAGATACACCATAGAATAATCTATGTGCGAATGTTACTGATCTAGTATCTTCTGTATAATCATAAACGCCAGTACTTCTAACAACATCTTCTCCTCTAACCATAAAACCAGTCTTAGGAGCTTCAAGTTTAATAGAAATAGTAGCATCTTCTGTATAATAAGGACTAGTTACTATATCAGAACTAACATCAGTACCTGTAAGAGTATCCCAGAATGAACCCTTAACAACTCCAGTAGGATCTTTCTTTCCATCTTCACTTGTCCATGTATAAACTCCTTTGAAAACAGCCTTATATCCATTTTCAATTACAGGATTATATTTATTTGGACTTGGAGTAATTGTTATAGGTTCGAATGCATTATTATAGAAATCCCAAGTTCCATTAATCTTAGGTTCTACAAGTTCTAAGTTTGTATTAAAAAGCTCATCTATTTTTTCTACTACCTCAATAAAAGTAGATTCTGTAAATTCTCTTTCAACTGAGAATTCAGATGTAAAACTATTCAGGATAATCTTTTCTGAATAATATTTCCCTGAATAAATCCACTCTAGAACTAATACATTTTTACACTGAGTTTCACACTCTATAATACTAGATTGAATAGATACAGGAACTATCGCTTTCCCAGAATCTACTCTTAAAGACGCAATTGAAATCTGATCTTTAATCTTTTCAGTAAGCTTAACAAAATTCTCTGCTCCACCAAAAATTTCTGCTATTTCTTCAGATGTACTTTCTGATGTTAACTCAGAAGTCATACTTGGGAATAACAATACTTTACTATCGATCAGTTTATTTATTTCTTCCTCCGATAATGCGAAGAAAGTTCCTTTAGTCCAAGCCTGTCTAGATCCTTTGATGAAAGCTATCGAAGTATCACTAATTTTTCCGGCTTCTAGATCTGCATTAAATTCCTCAAGAGTTTCATATTCAAGGAGAAAATCACCCCAAAAATTATCAACTCTAGGAACTCTAAGATCTACAACTACACCATCAGAATTTTTGACCCATATACTTTCCTCTCCGGCATGAAGACCTAAACCTAATTCACCTACTTCAAGCTGTTCTGGAGTAGGCATCTTTCCCTGTTCTACCGAATTTTTAAGAATAATTACGGTTGGTTCAGGAAGTTGATTTTTTACAATTATATCACTCATTGTCTTAGACATTTTGTACACTCCGGAACATCATTATTAGTTCTCCATTCCGTATTGTTTACTTCTTTATAATTATAGTAAGAATAACTTTCATCTTCTGGATAAACACCAGAACTCCAAGATTCGTAATCCGCTGTAGTCTGTCCTCTTCCACATTCATTATTACAAGGGCAGTCATTAGATTCGGGTTGAGCTAGAAGATTTTGATACTGGAATAAAATTCTAACTAACATAGCAGTCAAAACATTACTCCATGCATAAATAAATCTATCCTCATTGTATGGAATCTCAGAACCTTCAACGTATATTTCACCATTATCAATTCCAAGTTCACATCTAAGTTCATCTACAGCATAAAATACAATCTTAGCTTCACCATGATCTCGAATATCAAAAAACTCTTGAATATAAGTTTTGACATCTGATCCTTCTGGAAGTAAAGTTAATCTATCTGATATATATTTTAAGATATATGTGATATACGGAGCTAATTCACATCTCATGGAATAATCTATCTTAGCTATCCCTAGACATGATTTAATATTTTGAAGAGCTTGTTTATATGTGATGTATCCGTTTTTATCGTTCCATCTCATTATTATTTCACTTCAAAAATAGTAACTCCGTTTATTACCATCTTAACCAAAGTTTTTCTCTCTGGATCTAAGAATAGGTATAATCTATCCTTTTCAAATTGAAGGATATCCAAGGTATTTGTTACAATATCAACACCTTTACAAGAATCAGACTGCATTACACGATCTGATACAGAAAATTGAATACCTTTTGTAGTATTACCGTAACAATCTGACTGACAACTAGTATTAGTAATTCTAATACCATCTCCTTCTAAAATCTCAGAAGAACTAAGAGCGTTAGTATAAAGATCTGATAAAGCACTCTCGATCTTATTTAAATTAGCCGCATTAACAGGAGTTTTATTATCAATCCATGTAGTTTTTATATAACTATTTTTCATAATTTATGTTATTATTTAAACTTACCACTCTCCTCCGTCAATAATGTTGTAAGGAGATTTCCAATTATCTTCATTAGCCCAATTAGATTCATCAGCATCTGGTCCTTTAT
>OOCA01001084.1_pt1 | contig 12723 bp, 8 predicted proteins | sample 1671591 | NCBI WGS metagenome assembly OOCA01 (sample SAMN06348172, study PRJEB24527) | human gut metagenome | biome: human gut; feature: ankylosing spondylitis patient; material: feces | host: Homo sapiens | place: China | collected 2015-10 | reverse complement strand
TATACATAAAATAATTTTGATAGAAATGTTGTTTTATACTTCTGTTTTTAAATTCAAGCGTACTGTTCAGAAGATTAATTTTCTTCTTATTTTGCTTTACCGTTAATTCCCTTATTGTATGTGGGAACCGTTTGAATATCCCTTCTGCCACTTCTCTTTGTAATACTTCTATCATATAATTGGTCATTCTTCTCAGAGCTTTCCGGAAAAATATTTTTTTTGTTAAAATAATTAATACATATCCAAAGTTTTCTGATGTACAATAAATAAACAGATCTCTAAATGTTTGAAAAGGAGGTGTGTTTTTCTAAGCAATTGAAAACCAATTTCAGCATTTGTTCCCTTCTTGGTATTTGAAGTAGTTGGTTGGGGATGGCACTGATTATACCTAGTAATAAATTTATGTAATCCATAATTTTAAAGTTCTCTATATTTACGTTCTGTTTTTTGTGATAGGTTGACCGCACTATACCCCTGATCTCCGAAGTTGGAAATCCGTTTGAGGAATCATTGTAACGGATTATCAGATAGCCTTTAACAAAATCTTAAGGAACGGGCACTATAAAAGAAGTTGGTTTATATAAGCAGATTATTGTTTTTTTAATTGGGGTATATGCTATAGTATCTCTCAAATAAAGTATGTAATTCCTACAGGAATATAGAGAAAACTCGTGAAACCGAGATGATGGTTGTATGTTAGTGGAAGTACGGGTACAAGGATTTGATAGATAGCTGGATTTCGAATAAGGAGAAACCTAGCCAATCGACATCACGCTGAAAAGGATGATTCTCAAGTTCCTTTCTTCGCAATGCGGAATGACAACTTCCTTTCGAATTGATGATAATATTAAACAAGAATATCTACCTGACTATCTTGTATAAATAAAAAGACTGTTTTACGTAATTCTATGTCCAGTGCATGTAATAAAAATGCAATTGTATGTTTCTAACTTTGCACTATCAAAATAAATATCATAAAACAAGTATTTTTACTTAATAAAACAATCGGTGACAATATGAAAAAAACATGCTTTTTTTTCTTTCTGCTGTTCAGCCTGCAGGCTTTCTCACAGAAGGTTGTGCTAAAAAATAACCTTGTCTATGACGCCTTGTTGACACCCAATCTTTCTGTGGAGCTCTCCTTGGGGAAGAAATGGACTTTGGATACCCAAGTGGGTATGAATTTCTTCTTTTATGAAAGTGATCCTACCGTAGACGGTTACAAAACAAGGAAGTGGAGCCATTGGCTTGTACAGCCGGAGATAAAATATTGGACCTGTGAAACATTCAACGGCTGGTTTCTTGGTCTTCATGCCCACGGAGGACAGATGAATGTAGGAGGCATAAATATTCCTTTTATCATTCAAAACCACTCCAAAGAAATGAAAAATTATCGTTATGAAGGGTATTTTTACGGTGGGGGTATCAGTACGGGCTACCATTGGATACTGTCCAGCAGATTCAGTGTAGAGGCATCCTTAGGATTGGGCTATGCGCGTGTTAAATATGACAGGTTCAGATGTACTTCTTGTGGGAAGAAAGATAGTAAGGGGAAAGCTGATTATCTGGGACCTACAAAGCTTGCCGTTTCGATTATCTATATAATTAAATGATGCTTTGCATATATAAACATTAAAATAGAATCAATGAAACCAATACAATATTATATAGGAATACTTTCTGTGCTGGGGTATGTATACTGTTTGCCGGTGGTAGGACAGGTGGAGGATAAGGTTGTCAGAAAGGGGAATCCCCGTTTGGAATATACAGATGTGAAAACCGGACGTAGCCCGGAAGGGAAAATGTTTACCATTTCTTTCAATATAGTAGAATCCATCAATCGGTTGAGGACACAGGAAATTGTTTATATCTATCCTTCTCTGGTATCTTCTGACGGCAATATCAGGACTGCTTTCTCGCCTTTGTGTATTTCCGGAAAGAAAAGATACAAGGTTGTTGCCCGTAAGGAAAGACTGGGTGGTAGCCCGGGTACATTACTTCCTGTGAAGGATATTCGCAGTTCCAGAGATTTGAGGGAGTCTGGAATTTCCGTCAGGGAAACATTGCCTTTTGAACGTTGGATGGCTTCCGGCCATATTTTTCTTCGTGAAGAGGTGTATGGATGTTTCGAGTGCGGTAAAGGTGTGAGCCAGTTGAATATACCGGTAACCGGGATAGATCTTTTTGGTCCGGAAGACTATAAATACATTTTTTATACTCCGGAAAAGGTGGAGATAAAATGTTATGAAGAAGAATTTGACTGTAAGGTCACTTTCAAATCCGCACAGCATGAACTTCTTCTTGGATTTGGTAAAAATCAGGAAGAATTAGCCCGTCTGGATGATTTTGTATCCAAAGGGCTTCGGATCAAAGGGGCTAGGCTTCGTGAGGTACATATCATGGGATACGCTTCTCCGGAAGGTGAGTTTAGTTATAATAAACATTTGGCGGAACGTCGTACTCATATGCTTTCTTATTATGTACTGAGTAAGTACCCGCAGCTCAAGAAAGCCTCCATATATGAAATAGAAGGGATGGGTGAAGACTGGAAAGGCTTGGAAAATATTATAAATGTATCTTCTTTGGCATATAAGGATGAAATTTTATCCGCTATTAATAGGCATCATACGGATGTGGCCCGTGAAGCGGCTATACGCTCTTTAGATGGGGGAAAGGTTTATGCGGAGTTGCTTTCCACAGTTTATCCCACTTTGCGCCGTACCGTTTTTCGCATGGGATTTGATGTTCGTCCCTATACGGATGACGAATTGGAGGAAATGTTTATTACTATCCCCGGATGCCTGAGTCAGTATGAGATGTGCAGGCTGGCGCAACAGTATGTCGAACAGGGAAAAAATCCGGTAAACATATACAAGAAGGCTTATGAACAGTTTGTACTTGATCCGCTGGCGGCACTCAACTATGCCAATGCGCTTTTAAAGTATGAAAAGGATGCGGATAAGGCTCTGATGATATTGGACACAGTAAAGAGTGACAGCCGTTCTGTTTATCCTATGGCAATTGCCCATAGTATGAAAGGAGACTGGCGGAAGGCGGAGGAATTACTGAAAAAAGACATGGAGCCTCGGGAATGAAAACTCCTGGACTTTCCATGACAGGATTAACGGATAAATAGCAAGCATTTAATGTATTAATAATTAAATTATTTATTTACTAAACAGTTTAAGTTATGAAAGTAAACAATTTATTTTTAGCGGGAGTTGCAGCCTTAAGTCTGGGCATGACAGCTTGTAATAATGAGGATGTCCTTCAGGTAAACAATCCGGGCGAAGGAACAACATTTGCAGGAATGTATATTTCCGCTATGAAGGATGTCTCAACCAGAGCGGTGAATGACAAACAGGAAGATTACGGAGGAAGACCGGGAGAGAGTACACTTGAATCTCTACGGCTTATTTCTTCTGGTACGCCTCAGGACTGGACGCTAGGAAGCGCTGACGAGGAGAATAAATTCTGGGCGACGACACCGGTCGGCACTTACAAAGTTGCTCCATGGAAAGCCACTTCGGGTTCCCAAGCAATGGCGTTGTTATTTAACAGGGGCACTCTTGATCCCAGTATTGCAACGGCCATGAACTGTGTATATGGAAGTACGGCTACTGCGGTGGCCGACATCGCGGCTCTCGCCATGGAAAATCAGTTCGTGATGACCTCGAAGGCCGAGCAGAAAACCATCAAGGATAATATCTCCGAGGAAACAGTCAAGACAGGCATGGGAGAGGCTCAAAATGTATTCTCCTTTGATGTGGAGCGTGTCGTGGCACAAGGATTGGTCGCGAAGGATGCCGCTTTGAAAGAAAAAACCGCTGATGGAAGAGGATTTGTTGATCTTGATAACCTCACGTATACGGCTATCAACGGCGCCGCAAAGACATATCTTTTCCGCAACCATGCAGGAGATCGTACAATCACAGTGGGAGACGGGCTTTACAAAGATTTCACATCCGCTATTGATGACTATGTTGATTTTCAAAATGCCCAAGATCCGAACGGTACTGCCAAGGAGCATTTGATCCGTCTGGGAAACCTCTTGCCGGAAGAGACTCCAACAGCGGATAAGCTTGGCATGTACGCGGCCAAGGCGGTTGCGGCAGATGCTACCGAGGCTAAAAAGGTGGCAGGTATTTATTTCTTGGAGAATTCCGTAAAAAAGGAGGAACTCACAACTGACAATAAGAATTTCGGTTACTATCGCCTACCGTATGCCAAGGTCTATACGACTTATACTCCAAAAGATGTATTGCATTGGGATCAAGATCAAAAGAAGTTAATCAGTAAACCTGGGGTAAAGGGCGAGACGTTCTATCGAGGAGAAGGTGATGGGCTGATCTATGCCAGCAAGGATGCCGCAAAGAAAAGCCAGTTGAGCCCGGATCAAAAAGCTTACACTTACGCAAAAGGGAGATGCGCATATCGTGCGTTATGGAACCGTCAAACAAACGCTGATGGAAAAACGATTGTGAACGCTAATACTCGTCGTAACAACACCTATCTGTTGACAATTAAGGCTTTCCAGGGCCTAGGTATGCCGTGGGATCCTTCCGATCCTAAAGATCCGTATCTGCCGAAGCCTGATGATAAGGAAGAACCGACGAATCCTGAAAATCCGGATATCGAGAAAGAAGAAACCTATATGCGTGTCGAGGCTAAAGTGCTCCAATGGAACCTCGTTTCACGTGATGTCGTTCTAGAGTAATTTTAGTATTAGATTGCTGATAAATTCAGCCTATAATTTCTTACATAGCTGTAGAGAGGGAAGAGGAATTTTTTCCTCTTCTTTCTCCAATCAACAAACAGTTTGGTTTCAAACTGTTAAATAACCCCAACATAAACTATATCAAATGAGAATCAGAAGTGTACATTACATCGCATTTATCATGTTGCTGGTTTACTGTCTTATAGGATGTAATTCTGCGGTATTTGATGACTTGGGTGGTTGTCCGCAAGGTGTTTATTTCCAGTTCTATAGACAGACCCCTTGCGAACAATTTCCTGGCTATCCGTCAGATATCAGAGAAGTCCGGGTATTTGTCTTTGATGATGAAGGTCTGCTGGTGGGCGAATTTTCTGACAAGAAGGCGGTCCTTTCGGCAGATTATTCTTTGTCCGCCATATTGCGGTATACGGGGAAACTCACGTTTGTTGCATGGGGTGGCAGTGACCTGGAGGCCTATGATTTTTCAGATTTTCGGGAAGGCGTTACTACCAGACAGGAAATGCAAGTGTCACTGCGGTTGAAAAACGGACGGATTTCCTCAGCCCCCGGGCCTTTGTATGTCGGTCTCGCCTCCATATCATTGGAGAACCGGAAGAATATGGGAAGCGTGTATGAACGGGTGGCTTTCAATATGCAGGAATTGACATACCGGGTACACTTCACAATCAGCTCCATAGGTTCCCCTTTCCCCATAGACGAGGAATTCGTCATCAGGATAGAAGATGACAACGGTGTGTATGATTTCAATGGCCGGATCGCCCTTTGCGAACGTTTTGAATACGCGACCGAAGCCGTACGTGACGCTGAAGGGGCATTGAAAGCGGATTTCACGCTGATGAAACTGGAAGAGGGAAGAAATGCATTCGTATCTCTGATTGACAAGACAACCGGGGAGATTCTTTATACCGCTAATCTGGTTGATGACATCCTCATGTTCCGGGGAGATGCGGGCGAACCGCCGTATAGTCTGGAATGTGACCATGATTTTCCCATAACCTTGAAACTCAAGTACGAAAAGGAAACATGGATGCTGATACAAGCGACTGTTCTGGATTGGAATGTCGTTTCCCGCCCCATAGAATTGGAAAACTGATATCATGTCAGACTAGTTTAAAATAAATGATTCGTGTAATATTAGAAAGGAATTGAGATTATTAACAAAAAACGATAGACAATGAAATACGGAACTGTGATAAGGTTGTTGACGGTGGCTTGCTTGGCGATTGTACAGTTGACCGGATGCTCGTCTGATGTGGAAGAGATGGAAGAGGCCGCTCCGGGTATTCCTATCCGGATCGTGGCGGAAATGAATAGAGGGGGAGGTACTTCCCGGACGGTAGGAGTTCCTGCACGTTTATCCGGAGAATGGAAAGAGAACTATATCGGTGCAGAGGAATATGAGAAAACTGTCAAACATGTTCTCCTCTTCGCTTACAGGAATACCGGGAACTCTCCGGAAAAAGTCCTTTTCTATTATCCCCAGGGAACGGTCAATCCGCTGGCAGGTATAACCGGCATTGACCATTTCGAGATGAAAGAGATAAGTGGAATAAATGTGGGGGACTCCAATATAGCCTTGGATCTGGAACTGATGGGTGGCAATTATAATTTTGTCTTACTGGTCAATTGTGAATCCGGACTGAAAAAGATCCGGGAGGAACATATGATTCCTGATCCGAAACAGCTGATGGAGAAAACCGAAATTTTCACATCTGACGATCTGAAAGGAGAAAACCGAAAGTATCTTCCCATGGTGGGCCAATGCAACTTCCGCGTTCCGGACAACATGGACGGCGGTAATAGGATAACTCTTTCTCCCAACATACTTTTGGAACGTACGCATGCCCGTGTTGAGTTTATCTTTACAACGGTTGATGACGGGGGAAACTATCTGTCTCCTTTGTTACCGCTTTCCAAAGTGACGAAACTCTCTCTGAATAATGAGGTCAGCGGTTATTCTGTCCTGCCTTCCGCTGGGGAATATACGGCAACTGGTGGGGGTAATCCGGATATCAGGGGAGTAGACTACGTGGGAGATCCCCTGTTATTGCCGGAAAGAGCCAGTTTCCATGAAGGTGCCAACGAGGGGGCCGGAGAATCCGCTTTTGTGACCAAATGCAAAGAAAGACTGCTTCCATATATAGGTAAGACACCTAACTACATCTATGTGGCTCCTGGAGTCTACGGGAAAGGGAAAGAGGGGGCGCTGGCCTTGGTCTTATCCGTCGATTATCGGATGGGAACCCCCGATAAGCCGTATAGGATCGAACTCTATAATCCGGATCTTTCCGAGAATGATAAGGGTTATTACAACATCCGGCGTAATACGGTTTACCGTGTCTTTGCCACACTGAAAGGACCCGGAAATATGGAATATGACATAGTAGTGGACGAATGGGAGGATACGGAGGTGGCTATCCCTTGGTAACTAAGGTATGGTCAGTCATGCCATCACGAAGAAAAACAGTTTAAAGAATAGATACATATGAGAATCAAACATTACACTTTGATAATCGCTTTTCTGGCGATATCTATGGGAATCCCTCTTGTGCAAGGGTGCAGTGATCCCTTTGATGAGTATGGAAACGGTGGGACAGAAATGCCTGTCAGGGACGGCTGGACGTCTGTCAGCATGTCTGTCGAAGGACTTGGTCTTCGAAATCCCCTGACACGCTCCCTTACACCGGAGGGGGAGAATTCCACGGCAGCGGAGAGGATTAGGGTACTTGTGTTTGACAAAGACAACAAGTTTTCATATGAGGCCAAAGTGATCTCCTATATTCCTTCCGGTGATCCGGCTGACAAGAAAGGTAAGGGTACCATGACCTTGTTGGCGAAAAATACTCCTTCAGGCGATACCGGTACATTCGTAATGCTGGCCAATGTCACCCGGTCTGCTAATACAGACGCAGACGGACTGGCTGGAAAGACACGGGAGGAAGTCATGCAACTTTTCACTTTCTCCATGCCGGACAAGGGGGTATGGAAAGACGGGGAGTTGCCGATGTGGGGTGTTTCGGACCCGGTCAGGGTGGAACACAGTGCCGGTGCCGTTCCCAAACTTGGAACTGTCTATCTGGTCCGTGCCGTAGCACGTGTGGACGTGGGGCTTAACTTGAGCAACACGTCGGAAGGGGCTTCTACATTCGACGAGAAAGCCGGGGGGATTGAAGGAATAACGCTGACTAAAGTATTTTTTTATAATACCAATACGACGGGACGGGTCTCTCCGTTCGAGAACGGGATTTACTGGGATGAGGCCAATAGAAAGGCGAAACAGCCTTCTATTCCTGATCCGGCTCCGGCTGTGACAGGAAAGATTGATAGAACATCTTCCATAGTGGATGAGAAAATCTTGTTACGTGAGGTATATGTTCCGGAGGCGGTCAATGTGCCGACGGCTGCCACGCAAGGAGGCAACGGAGAGACTCTTCCGGAGAATAATACGGAAAATTACTTGAAACGTCCTTATATCGTTGTCGGACTGACCGGTGCAGATAAAAGCCGTCCTGACAAGGAAACTTTCTTCCGGATAGACTACCTGAAACGTACTGGAGTCGAGGCTGATGCGACATACGAGTACCTTCCCTTGCTGCGTAACCACCGTTATCTGGTGAATATCAAGGCTGTAGGTGGTCCGGGATTCGATACGGAAGAGGATGCTAGGAAAGGACCGGCCGCCAACATCATGTACAATGTTGTAGTATGGAACGAGTCCACTATGTCTGATGTATTGTATGACGGGCAATATATGCTGGGGGTCAGTGCCGATCATTTCACTTTTTATAGGGAGGGAGGTAGCCTGACGGCAAAAGTGCAGACTTCCTGGCCGGAAGGATTTACGGTAGAGGGACTGCCTGCATGGATCAGTTATTCTATAATACCTTCGGATCCGGATAAGACCGCACCGACGGATGAGAAAACCGTGACCTTTACGGTCACAGAGCATGTGGATGCATCCCGAATGTGGCCGGAAAAGCCGGAAGATGCTCAGAATGCGTTGAAAGCCGCTTATGTGAAGGCGGGGCGTATGAAATGGTTCCTTGGTTTTGAGCAGTCTAAGGATATTAATGTCACTTTACAGATTTTTGCGGACGAGGCCTGCAGTCGGCCGCTGGAGTTTATTGAGGTCAATCAGTATGGCGAGAGCTATGGGCAGGCGGGCAAAGTGGTAACGAAAGACGGGCGGACGCTTACGGCGGAAGAGGCAGGTGCCAGGGTTACTTTCTATGTAAAGACAGAACCGCATGATTTGGAACCCGTATTCCATGCTGAAGCCGCCAATCCGTTTAAGATAGAGAAAGCGGGTCAACTTGCCGGGGGAATATGGAAGTATACGGTGACAGCTCCCGACATTACAGGAAATACGGAGTATTTCGATAATTTCAATACCACTTATACTTTCACCGTCACACATGTGGAAACCGGTAGAAGTGCGTCGGGGAAACTCAGCCTCTTGCAGAAAGAATATAATGCTATCCCCTTTTTTGACAAATTCCTGCATCAGTCATTGCTGGTATCCAATAACAGTATTTATCTGATGGATGGCAAACAGAAGCAATATTATGTCAAAGCCAACAGCGAATACAAAATTGAGTTGGTTTCGGCTTTGTCTGACAACAATGCTGGTAATGTGATAGAGGACTTTACGCTTTTCTATGAGAAGGATCCTTCCCTTTCGGGAAAACCAGTGCCTTTCATAGCTGTTGACGATATGGCGTCTCCCCATCTTTACTCCGGTAAGGCGAAATTCAAGATTTATTCCCCTGATGGTCTTTTTCCGGAAAGAGAATTTGAGTTGGAGCTGGTTTCCGGAATTGTGCAGCCTGAAGCGAATACATATATGCTTAAAGCGGGAGCAAAGCAAGGGATCTTTATTCCTGTTTCCCGGGTAAATACTGCCTATGAGTATTATAATATGCTTTTGGAACATGACGCTGTTTTGAGTGGCAAACAGGGGCTTCCTGGAAGTAAATCGGACTTTATGCTGAACAAGCTGGATGAAGATGATGACTGGAAAGTCAATATTGTGTGGACGGACATTCAAAAGTCTGACGAGCAGAATGACATAGAGAGAGCAGGACTCAGCGAGTTGTCCGAACAGGGAGGTGCTGGTCCGGGATCATATATTTATGTCAAGCCAGGGCAGACTCCGGGAAATGTGTTGATAGAAATTAAATCTGGAAAGATCAAGGGGAATCCGACACTCTGGTCCTGGCATATCTGGATTGTTGACAACTATCCGACAGTCTTGGATGTTGCGAGTCAGGGAGGTGAGGGTCCGAAAATGGTTCATTTGATGTCGCATCTGTTGGGAGCTTACGAAAGGGTCCAATCACAGTATAGTGCAGATGCGTATAGGGAGTTTGGTATGCAATATCAATGGGGCAGAAAAGATCCGTTCCCAGCACATGATGTTCGTGTCAATACAAACTTTTATGACGGCAGCGGCAAGCTATTTGATTTCCTTTGGGAACAGAGAGGAAATGATGTGGATTATGGAAGAACAGATGCTCAGCAAGCGAGAGGGGCTGCTCTTACGATGAAACAGAGTATCGAACATCCAAATGCCATCGTCTCTCATCAAAGTTTCTGGCTGTATGAATGTTTCCCACATGGGCTAGTTAATTATTTCAATGATCGCTGGGTGTTCCTATATCCATGGAACCAGCCTTCCCTGACAGGGAATCCGGAGGAGGTAGGCGGGAAAACTGTATTTGACCCTTCTCCTTACGGATTCCGGATTATGTCACAAAAAGAGGCTGTAACTTTGAGATTCGCATATTTTCATGCAAACCGCTCCGGTCTTAGCACACCGTTGCCTGGAAGTATTTATGACGGTACTTTTACAGATGGCAAGTCGGGGGGAAATGAGGTCATTTTTGCGGTGGCACAAGCCAGAAGTGATACGCATGCGGGGCATTACTTGCTTAATTCCATTGGAGGTTCTGCTGGTTGGACATCTGCTTCCAATACAAACGCTACTTATAGGCGTTGCATGACCTATTCCGTACGTCCGGTCATTGATCCGGATGTGCAAGATGATTACAAAAAGTATTTGCCGGAGTAAGTCATACTCCGTGTGAGCTTTTACTCGCACGGAGTAAAAAATATTGTTTGATTTTTCTGTAGCGTATCATATTTTGGTGTCTTTTTATAATCATATATTCACGAAATAAATATTGTGAGAACTTTGTTTCATATCACTTTTATACGAGCATTTGGTAACTCAAAGACATATCTTATGAATGCTGTTTTAGAAACTGGTATACAATCAGGTGGTAATCAGTCATAAAAATACATGGTCTTATTATCTCTAAAACTTTTTATGTCTAAGTGACCTGTCACAGGTCAATCGATTATCCAATATACATTTTATATATTAAAAATTGTCCGTTTTAGTTAAGAAGTTGTCTGTTCTTACAAAAACAGACCTGCCTTGATTTTTGTTGTAATAAAAAATAAGAAATATGAAATTACTATATCTGAATGAACATTTATCCTGTCTAAATTACCAGATGAACTCGGATGTAGGATTTACTTGCCAACAGTTGGAGAAGGAAGAGGTATACCGGATTGATAACAGCAAGTCGTCATGCACTCTTTTTATGATTGAAGGTGATGTGATTTTTGATTTGGGTAAATACAAAGGTTTACGAATTTTACAAAAAGAGATGGTGTTCATTCCACAAAGCATAGAAACCCAGATAAAGTCTATGACCGGTTCGAAATGTATACTCTTATTTTGGGACAGGAATGTGAGTGTATGTGACAAATTGTTTTTGGGATCGTTACCTGTCAGGGATGAGGAGCGAACAGCAGATAATTTTATTCTTCCTATCAGAAAGCCTCTTGTGAAAGTACTGGATTCTGTCGGAGCATATTTGGAGGCAAAGTTGCTCTGCAAACATATGCATTTACTAAAGCAGCAGGAACTGCTTTTGGTTCTGAAGGGTTTTTATACAAAGAAAGAATTGGCAGCGTTCTTTTCTACATCGACCGGTATTAGGCGGCATTTTGAAAAATTTGTCATCGAGAACTATAAGAAGGTAAGCTCTGTTAAGGAATTTGCTGATTTATATTATGTTTCCGAACGATCTTTTAGTCGGAAATTCCATTCTTGTTTTGGAGAGAGTCCTTATAAATGGATGCAGAAGAAAAAGGCGGAACAAATGTTGGAAATGGTTTGTGATCTGGAACTTTCCTTTCAGGAAATATCTAGTAAGTTAGGTTTCAGCTCACCTTCCCATTTTACGGCATATTGCCGTAGAATGTACGGGATGTCACCTACCCAATTGAGAGAAAAAAATAAAAAATAAACGGATTTTTATAATTGTAATTTAACGAAGAAACTATGGAGTATTCAAATGCCAATCTGTCCAATGAGCAGACCTGTTTATCCTGCGTGGAATTACCGAAGATCTGTATACCAATCTACAGGGAGGTTATTAAGGAAATGGCAGAAGTGATAAAGGTCCCCCAAATGCGGGAGGTTTTTTACTCTCTTTCTATCGGGATAGATGTACTGACAGTTTCCAAGAAAACAGGTGTTGCTCCAAGGAATCTGGCATATATGTATAAAAAAGCGAGCAGACAGGTTTGTTTGAAATGGAAACCTTATTCTGCATGGAAACAGGAATTGGACCGTATATATATCAGATGTCGAAATTATGCAGCATTCCTGACACATTATCAAGAGTGTACCGGTCAAAATCTCAAGAATGTAGTGATATTTGTAAAGGAACAAGACATACCATTGGAATATGTAAACCTGTTGACTACACCTTTAGGAAGTTTGGATATAAATTTTAGGGTGTTACGTGCGCTTAGAAAATACAACATCTATCAGCTTGAGGATCTTTTACGGTTTATAAAATAAACACATAGCGAAAAAGTAAATTTGGGTAAAACGTAGCGAATTAGCTGATACAGCGTTCGTTACGCTTTGTTTTTCTATGGGACAGAGCCAACGAAATACCACCTCG
>OOCA01001076.1_pt1 | contig 12788 bp, 10 predicted proteins | sample 1671591 | NCBI WGS metagenome assembly OOCA01 (sample SAMN06348172, study PRJEB24527) | human gut metagenome | biome: human gut; feature: ankylosing spondylitis patient; material: feces | host: Homo sapiens | place: China | collected 2015-10 | reverse complement strand
CGCTGTAAATCCTGACACAATTTTCTTTCAGGCTCCTGCTTACTTTTAAGATTCCATCATCCCGAAGATATCTCTTAATCTCACCTGCGATCATCGGTACTGCATAAGTTGAAAATTTCACTTCAAACGAAGCATTAAAATGGTCTACCGCCTTAAGCAGGCCAATACTTCCTATCTGAATAAGATCTTCCATTTCCACCCCGCGCCCGACAAATCTTTTCGCCACACTGTATATCAATCCTGTATTTTCTTCAAACACTGTATCTCTTGCCTTTTTATCCCCCTGTTGCGATTTTGTGATCAAAGCAAGAGTATGATCCATTATTACCTCCCGATTGTTTTTTTCATATGAACCGTTGTTCCATCCCCCACCTGTGATTCCACAGTCACCTCGTCCATAAATGCTTCCATAAAGGTAAATCCCATCCCGGATCTGTCCTTCTCCGGCTTGGTAGTAAACATCGGTTCCATGGCTTTCGAAATATTTTCTATCCCTATTCCTTTATCAATTACATCAACCCATATGACCCGTCCCTGCATTCTGCACCGGACTTCTATTTTCTGCACTTTTCCTTCATAGGCATGAATAATGCAATTTGTAACAGCTTCTGATACCGCAGTTTTCAGATCTGACACCTCTTCCAAAGTAGGGTTTAACTGAGTACAGAAAGCAGCCACAGCTACTCTTGCAAGTCCCTCATTTTCAGGCCTGCTGTCAAATACGATCTTCATTTCATTGGTATTTTCCATAATATCTGCCTACCCCCTTCATCTAAGTACCCATTAACAGATTTCCACAAACTTATATACTCCGGACAAATGCAAAAGCTTCTCAATATAAGAATTCACCCCTGTTGCCTGTATACAGTCACCCCTCATTCCCATCATCCGGTATCTTCCCATGAGCAGTCCGATACCCGAACTGTCCATAAATGTCGTTCCAGAAAAATCAAAGGTAATTGTCCGGATATATTTTTTTCTGATGATCTCATCAGAATCTCTGCGGATCTCATCTGTTACCATATGATCCACTTCTTTTGGCAAATGAATAATCAGACAGTTTCCCTGTATTTCAAATCTGTTTTCCATAAAGCTTCTCCTCTCTATAACGCAAAAGAGATGCATATATTACATGCATCTCTTTTGTATCTTTCCATATTATGATATCAGTGTCAAAAGGTCTTTTGTCCCTAACTTGATATTATCAGTAACCTGCATCATCATAGGAACTTTCATCATAGTTTTCACTATCATAACTTCCATCATCGGAGCCGTCGTCATAACTTCCGCTATCATAAGAGCTGTCATCATAGGAAGTGTCATCATAATTTCCACTGTCATAAGAACTCGTATCATAGCTTCCTTCATCTGTCACATCCGAAGAAGAATTCCCTGATGTATCTGCACTATCTCCATTGTCATTAACATCTGTACTGTCAGTTCCATCTGCTGATGTACCATCCGTAGTTCCTTCGATTCCAGTCGTTCCCGTACTGTTACAGATAGTATTATAAATTCCCTTCAGATCCGCTGACAGCAGATCCGCATAGACATTCTGAATCTTAAGCGCCGCTTCATCCATATTCTGCTGCTGTAACGCCGCATATGCCTCGATCAGAGCTTCATAACTGCTGCTCTTTTTCTTCTCTTCTTCAATCTGCTTTGATGCTGCTTCTACAGTATCCCCGGACTCCTGCGCCTGACTCTGCGCTTTCGTCAGCTCTGCTCCCTGACTCGACACCGCATCACTATATTTTACGATCTGCTGATTCGCTTCTCTGTATATTCCCTGACGTATCGCAGGAACAGCCAGAAGATAAAACGCCAGTAAGCCTGCCGCAAATCCGGCAATCAGAGTAAAGAACAGAGAAACTCTCGATTTCTCTTTATACTGCGGCGTGCGGATTACCATATCACTCTCACTGCTGTCCACCTGTTTTTTACTTCTTTTATTCTGGCGGTCCAGACGTGTTGATACACCGGTCTGCTCATCAATCTCACTTAAAAATCGAAGCGTCGTTGTATTTGTTTTATCAATCTTCGCAGCTTTCCTTAAAGTCCGCCTTGCCTTGTTATATTCTCCCTCTTTAATCTGCACCAGCGCAAGAAGGTGATAGCCCTTTATCAGTTTTGGATTCTGTGTAAGAATCTTCTTCAGTCTGATAGCCGCCATATCCTCATGACCTTCCCGGCAAAGATTCAACGCATCATTATATTTTCTGATCGTCTCATTGATTGCTTCAAGTTTATTGGAATTCGCCTGCAATTTATTAATATATTCCGATGCCAGATTTCTGGACGGCTGCAGATTCTTGCTGATTACCCATTCACTGAGTGCAGCCACAACTTCTCCTGTCTCAAAATACACCAGTCCAAGAAGATTTCTTGCCTGAATATTATGCTTATTATACATGAGACTCTGCTTCAGACAGCTGATTGCCCCTGAAAGATCGCGGACACTGGCTTTCTCCAGACCCTCGTTATAGCACTTTCTGGAAAGATAATCTACCTTCTTCTGAATCAGTACATTACATCCACATTTCGGACAGTAATCCAGGTCCTTGTCTACCAGGAACGCACCGCAATTCATACAATTCATGTGTTTCTCCTTATTTTACCCGTCTTCCGCTCTTCGCTTCCCGGAGAACCTCCTGAAGAACATCCAGAATATCTGTCAGTTCTCTGTCATAGATTGCGCCCTCCGCATCTGCCACGTCCAGACATGGTTCAAATTTCTTCAGTTCCTCTTCATAGTCTATCATTTCTTATTTCTCCTGATAATATCTTTAATCTCACCAACAAGATACAGTGAACCCACGCAAAAAAGCATGCCATCTTCTTCCTTTGCTTCTAAAGCTTTGGAAAATGCCTGGTTAATATCCTCCACAGCTTCCACTGATGCAGCTCCTGCCCCTGTAAAAAGTTTTGCGAATCTCTCTGCCGGAACTTCGCGGTATCCGCCTACAGAAGTCACCACCACATGACGAAACCTGATTCTGCTACAGATCGTATGTATCATATCCGTATAGTCTTTATCATCTACCGCTGAGAAAAGTAACGTCAACGGACATTCTTTCTGGAAATGTTCCGCTGTTTCCACAAATTTCTCTACTCCATCTTCATTATGCGCACCGTCCACGATCACGCCATGAAGTACTGTTTCCATTCTTCCCTGCCAGCGTGTTCTGGCTATTCCCTCATGAATCTTATCCACAGACACAGGAATCACACCCTGCAAAACTTCTATCGTCTTCAGGGCAAGCGCACTGTTCATTACCTGATATTTCGCAATAAACGGAATTGAGAAAACTGTATCCCCATAATACTCATTTCGGAATGAAAAATCAATGCCTGACGAAGTATTTCTGATAATTTCCGTATCTGTTCTCTTTACCTCATAAGCCGGACTTCCCATTTCTTTCGCCTTTGCAGAAATCACTTCCGCTGCATCCGGATCATTTCCATCATAGATTACCGGAACACCAGAAACAATAATTCCCGCCTTCTCTCCTGCGATCTTGGCAACTGTGTCACCCAGATACTGCATATGATCCAGACTGATAGAAGTAATGACACAGGCAACCGGATTCTCCACCGCAGTCGTTGCATCCATTCTGCCGCCAAGGCCTGTTTCCAGAGTTACATAATCCACTCCTGCCTCTGCAAAAATCACCATTCCCATCAGAAACAGCATTTCAAAATAAGTCGGATGATAGCTTCCCTCTGCAACCAGTTCATCTGCAAGTGCTTTTACTTTCTCAAAAGCTTTCAGAAATGTATCATTGTCAATATTTACTTCATTGATCTGGAATCTCTCATTGATCTCAACCAGATGAGGAGAAGTAAACAATCCACAGGAGTAACCCGCTTCCCTGAGAATAGATGTCAGGAATGCACAGGTACTTCCTTTTCCATTTGTTCCCGCCACATGGATAACTTTAAATTTATCCTGTGGATTTCCAAGTCTTCTTAAACATTCTTTCGTGTGATCCAGACTGTTTTTCTTTGTAAATTTCGGAGTTTCATCAATATAAGCAACTGCTTCTTCGTAATTCATAAAAAATTCCACCACTTATCTATAATGTATTTGAGATATCCAGGGTCCCAATTTCAAAAAGTCGTTCGTGTCTGCACGATAAGACTTTTGAACTTGGGATCCGCCGGGATAATCCCGTAACTTTTCTAGTTACTCTAACATTATATAATAGTGGTGGAAGATGTCCAGTACCAATCGTAATATTTTATCCGACAAAATCTGGTTTCGCTGTTATTCCGTATCGGTATTGTTATTTAATTTCCATTTATTCTCTGAATAAAGCGCATAGCAGGAACGGTCATAACTCTTACTTAATGGTTTTCTTGTCGAACTGTTACTTCGCTGGATTACCGCCAGCCTGTCAAAATCATTCAGCTCTGTACCCGTAATCATCAGCGTAGTCGGATTGACATAAACCGTATCGTACCATTCTCCGTTCAGTTTCACTTCACTCGACGGCGTAAATTCCGTTCCCTTGATGTAATATGTATGATCTGTCTCTGAAATACACTGAATAGAATCCAATGTCACATCATAGATTCCCATACGCATTCTGGTGCGAAGATAAGGACTCTCACCTCCGTAAGAATAACGTTCTCCGTAAAGCAGGTCATACTGTAAGGTTTCCAGATCCACCTGATAATTCTTGGTATTTCTTCTTGCCTGATGATAACGGAAAATCGTTCCCTCATGGATTCCCACACGGTCCATGACTTCTGCGGCCATCTGGTAGGCAGCCAGGTTTTCCTCCTTCTTCTGAAGCCCGAAATTATCCCACATGACATATTCTGTCTGGAACAGGTACTTATTATCCAGATCCTCGACAGTCAGTCCCATGGTCGGAAGATGGTCACCATACATAACCAGAACAACATCCTCAGGATAATCTGCAAGCTTGTCTGTCAGCTCTCTGACAAAATTATCCATCTCATGGATCTCATTTACGTAATATTCCCATTTATTGTTCCCTTCCTCAGTCGGTGCACCGGAAACTGTAATCTCAGGATCCTCCAGAATCTGCTCATCCGGATATGCACCATGTCCCTGTACGGAAATAGTATATACATAATCCGGTCCCTCAGTGGAATCCAGACATTTCAGGATTTCATCTGTCAGAACCTCATCCTTTACCCAGCCATTTGGATTCTTCTCGTTCTCTCTTGCCATGTACTCTTCGGAAGTAAAGGTATCAAATCCGAGATTCGGAAAAATAGATCTTCTGCCATAGAAGTTTGCCTCATTATTATGAACCGCATGGGTGGTATAGCCCAGATTCTTCAGTACATAAGGTGCACTCTCACAGGTAGTCTCTTTCAGAATACTCTTATAAGGATATTCCCCGGGTCCGAAATAATGCATACTCATTCCTGTAATGGATTCAAACTCTGTATTGGCAGTACCTGCACCGACAGACGGAACCTTATAATATCCGGAAGAATATTCCTCCATCAGCTTACGGAATGTCGGAATCGGGTCTTCTGAAATATTCAGGTAATTAACCAGCGTAGGATCAAAGAATGATTCCAACTGCAAAAACAGAATATTCGGACGCTTTTCTTCCTGCGTTTCCGGGAGATTCTTTTCCGTTTTCTCAATTCTTTTGATTTCTTTCTCAGAATAATCTCTCGGACAACTGATTCCCGTATTAAAGATCGTAGTCGTCAGACAGTAAGGATATCCATAATCCTCATATGCAAAAGCAATATTTCCAAAGTAATTGGAAAGCACCCTCTTCTCCAGTGCCAGTTGTGTACTTCCTGCAAAAAGAGCTGCCGCCAGCAGGATCAGAGGAATATTATAACGGTACTTTATCTTGTTTTGATACTTCGGTCCTTTGATAAAAAGAATCAAAAGTAAAATAACAAGGATTCCAAACAGGATGCAGACTGCCACAACACCTGCAGCAGGCAGGTATTTGTTGGCAACCTTAAAAGCATCTGTGATCAGATGCAGATCCGGTCCTGTAAACGGTGTAACACGGTTCAGCAGCAGTACGCCGTTAATAATAGCCAATATCAGCCAGAACAGTGTTACCAGGACTCTCCAGAACACCCTTCTGTGAAACAGATAAACAATCAGTGACGAGGTAAAAATAAATGCGGTATTATAGGCAAAAACCATAGGTTTCTGTGTCATATAATTCCATGCTTCTACGAACGAGTGACGACAAATCGCTTCCATAATAAAATATCCCACAGCACTTGCCAGTGCATGCAAAAGAAGGGAAATTTTATTACAAATCCTATATAATTTCATCTAAGCACTCCCTTATTTCTGTAACTGCTCTAACTGTCCTTTAACCTTATCCATCATTTCTTTGTATTTTGCAAGCTTATCCTTCTCCGCATCCACCTTGGCAGCAGGTGCCTTATTTACGAAATTCGGATTATTCAGCATGCCCTCGCATCTTGCGATTTCTTTTGCAAGACGTTCCGTTTCTTTTGTAAGACGCTCAATCTCTTTATCTTTGTCGATCAGGTCTTCCAACGGCATGTATACAACTGCATTGGAAACAACTACGGAAACTGCATCTTCACTGATTCCGTTCTTGTCTGTCTGTACCAGGATCTCTTTTGCAAATGCAAGATTTACAAAGGATTTCTTACTGTTTTCATACATAGCAGCTGTGTCAGCATCTTTTGCTACGATATGCAGACTTGTCTTGCGGTTGTTCGGAACATTCATTTCTGTTCTTGTATTACGGATACCTCTTACGACCTCTTTAAATCCTTCGATTGCCTTCTCAGCATCCGGGAAGTTTCTCTCTTCTTTGTATACCGGCCAGTCGGAGATCATAATGGACTCTTCTTCCGGAAGAAGTGTACAGTAGATTTCTTCTGTGATAAACGGCATATATGGATGAAGAAGCTTCAGACCTTCTGTCAGTGCTGTTCTTAATGTCCACAGTGCATCGTTTGCTGCCTTCGGATCTTCCTCTGCCTTCCACAGACGAACCTTTGCCATCTCAATATACCAGTCGCAAAGCTCATCCCACAGGAAGTCATAAACCTTCTGTACTGCAATACCAAGCTCATATTTTTCCATATTCTCTGTTGCTTCGCGGATTACTGTATTTAAGTGAGACAGGATCCATTTATCCTCTGCACAGAGATCATTTAAGTTCTCCGGCTCTGTCACTGTCTTGCCTTCCAGGTTCATCATAATAAAACGGGAAGCATTCCAGATCTTGTTTGCGAAGTTACGGCTTGATTCTACCTTTTCCCAGTAGAAACGCATATCATTTCCAGGTGCATTACCTGTCATCAGAGTCAGACGAAGAGCGTCTGCGCCATATTTGTCAATAACTTCCAGAGGATCGATACCATTTCCAAGAGACTTACTCATCTTACGTCCCTGAGAGTCACGTACCAGACCATGGATCAGTACATGGTGGAACGGAACCTGATCAGTCTGCTCCAGAGCAGAGAATACCATACGGATAACCCAGAAGAAGATAATGTCATATCCTGTAACCAGTACGTCTGTCGGATAGAAATATTCCAGCTCCGGTGTTTTCTCCGGCCAGCCAAGTGTGGAGAATGGCCACAATGCAGAACTAAACCATGTATCCAGAGTATCCTCATCCTGATGAAGATGTGTACATCCACATTTCGGGCATTTCTCTGGCATTTCTCTGGCAACTACTACTTCACCGCACTCATCACAGTAATAAGCCGGAATTCTGTGTCCCCACCATAACTGTCTGGAAATACACCAGTCGCGGATATTCTCAAGCCAGTGAAGGTAAGTCTTGTCAAAACGTGACGGAACGAATTTCAGATCTCCGTCGTCCAGTGCTTTGATTGCTGCCTTTGCCATCTCGTCCATCTTTACAAACCACTGTGGCTTGATCATAGGCTCTACGGTTGTGCCGCAGCGGTCATGAGTTCCAACACTGTGATTGTGGGGAACTACTTTTACCAGAAGTCCAAGTTCTTCCAGATCTGCAACCATTGCCTTACGTGCTTCATAACGATCCATACCAGCGTATTTACCACCAAGTTCGTTGATTGTTGCATCATCATTCATGATGTTGATCTCTTCCAGATTGTGACGGCGTCCAACCTCAAAGTCGTTAGGATCATGAGCAGGTGTGATCTTTACGCATCCTGTTCCAAATTCTTTATCAACATACTCATCAGCGATAACCGGGATTTCTCTGTCTGTAAGAGGAAGCTTCAGCATCTTGCCGATAAGATCTTTGTAACGCTCATCTTCCGGATTTACGGCAACAGCAGTATCACCCAGCAGAGTTTCCGGACGTGTAGTTGCGATCTCTACGAAACGTCCCTCTTCCCCTACGATCGGGTAATTGATATGCCAGAAAAATCCGTCCTGATCCTCATGCTCAACTTCTGCATCAGAGATAGAAGTCTGGCATACAGGACACCAGTTGATGATTCTGGAACCTTTGTAAATATAGCCTTTTTCATATAATTTGATAAATACTTCCTGAACAGCCTTGGAGCAGCCTTCGTCCATTGTGAAACGTTCTCTCTCCCAGTCTGCGGAAGCACCCAGTTTCTTTAACTGATTGATGATCTTTCCGCCGTACTCCTCTTTCCATGCCCATGCATGCTTTAAGAATTCCTCACGGCCGATATCGTGTTTGTCAATGCCTTCTTTTTTCAGCTTGTCGATAACCTTAACCTCTGTAGCGATAGCTGCATGGTCAGTTCCCGGCTGCCATAATGCTTCATAACCCTGCATTCTCTTGAAACGGATCAGGATATCCTGCATAGTTTCATCCAGCGCATGTCCCATGTGAAGCTGACCGGTTACGTTTGGCGGCGGCATAACAATAGTAAACGGTTTCTTGTCCGGGTTTACTTTTGCATGGAAATAGCCGTTGTCCATCCATTTTTTGTAAAGACGCTCTTCGATTCCCTTAGGATCGTAAGTTTTTGCAAGTTCTTTGCTCATAATGTCCTCCTGATATTCTATCTCTGTAATAAAAGCATCTGCGAATCACTCCGCTGTAAGCAGTCAACGATAAAAAACGCCCTTTACACGCATTATACGTGCAAAGGGCGACATTAATCGCGGTACCACCTTAGTTTGTCTCTCATTCCCTTAACGCGGGATACGTGAAAACCTACCATGCGCGTATATAACTCTGATATGATTCATACACACTCACTTCAGCCTCCCGGCTCCAAAGCTACCTTCAGCGCTTCTGTTCCCGGGAAACCTTCCAGCTTATAAGCTTCCCTCTCTGTGGGGCATCCCTGCCTACTCCTCTTTTTCACAGCCTTTTTCTGGATTCTACTATAATGAAAAAAGCTTTTTTTGTCAAGGATGTTTCACGGGATTTCCCAAATTTATGCCTGCAATTGTTTATCAAATGGATAAAATCAGCCTCTTTGCCGACTGCTAATAACTTAATAACTGTTCCGTAGTTTATTCGGTTAAATATATAAAAACAGCGAGCAAACATTTGGTTTACCCGCTGTAAAAGAAATCCTAAATTATGGTCTTTTTGTAAAAAGGGATTTTTATCTGCTATATTATTTACAGAGCTTTTTAAACTCGTCTGCTACGAACTGAACTTTCGTGCCGATTACAACCTGAACAGAATTTTTACCAGGTCTGATCACACCGGCAACACCGGCTGATTTGATTTTCTTTTCATCAACAGCTGTATAGTCTTTGATTTCCAGACGAAGTCTTGTAATGCAGTTATCGATAGATGCAACGTTTCCTTTTCCGCCAACACCTTCTAAGATAATTTTTGCAACTTCTGTAAAGTTATCGTTTGCAAGTTTTACAGTTGTTTCGTCCATATCATCATCTTCTCTTCCAGGAGTCTTCAGATCAAATTTAAGGATTGCAAATCTGAATACTACATAGAATACGATAAATGCTGCGATTCCCAGAGGAATGATCAGCCATGTTTTCTGTGCTGCAGGCAGAGATGCGGAGAACAGAAGGTCTGTTGCACCTGCTGAGAATGAGAAGCCTGCACGGAATCCTAATAATACTGTGACAACTGTAAAGATACCATATAATAATGCATAAATAACATAAAGTCCAGGAGCCAGGAACATGAAACCAAATTCGAACGGCTCTGTAACACCGCAGATAAATGCACAGATTGCTGCGGAAGCTACCAGACCAATAGCAACTTTTTTCTTATTGTCCTTTGCACACTGGATCATTGCCAGAGCTGCACCAGGAATACCAAACATCATACATGGGAAGAAGCCGGACATATACATTCCAAGGCTCCAGCTTACATCTGCAGATGTCTCACCTGCCCAGAAATGAGTCAGGTCACCAAGTCCGATTGTATCGAACCAGAATACATTGTTTAATGCGTGATGCAGACCTGTAGGAATTAAAAGTCTGTTCAGGAATGCATAAATACCAGCTCCAAGAGCTCCCATTCCGGCAATTGCGTTACCGATGGAGATCAGTACACCGAAGAGGATCGGCCATACAAACAGTAAAACTACGGATACGAGAATAGATATAACACCTGCGATGATGGCTACACAACGTTTGCCGCTGAAGAAAGAAAGCCAGTCCGGTAATTTTGTGCTTTTGAATTTGTTGTAACAGCTAGATCCGATCACACCTGCAAGAATACCGATGAACGGGTTGGCAATTTTGTTAAATGCCAGTGTTTTGTCTGCATTGTCTGCGATAGACGGGAACAGTGTTGTAACAAATCCTGTGCTTAACAGTGTTGTGATCATAAGCCAGGAAGCAAGGGCTGCAAGACCGCCTGTACCATCATGGTCATCTGACATGCCCACACCTACACCGATTACGAATAACAGTGCCATATTATCGATCAGGGCACCACCGGCTTTTACAAGGAAAATACCGATCATCGGACCAATACCGGTGATATCACCACCCTGCATACTTGCAGGACAAAGTAAATAACCAATACCCATGAGGATACCGCAGATTGGAAGACAAGCTACCGGTAACATCAGGGCTTTTCCTAATTTCTGTAAATACTTCATACTTTTTCCTCCTTAGATAGAATGATTTACTCTTTCAAATCCCCTTTTATTTATTTTTACCCGGACACCTCCGGGAAAAATACATGATTATTATTTTGTGATCACAATCACATCATCGCCGGGCTGTACCTCTTTGTTATCCAGTCCCCGGACATCTCCATAGTCATCTGTATTACAGATAACAACAAGAGTACTGGTATCATATCCTGCAGCTTTGACCTTGTCCAGATCAATCTCCAGAATCAGATCTCCTTTCTTTACTGCATCACCGGAATGTACATGACCTGTAAATCCGTCACCGCCCATTTTGACTGTATCCAGCCCCACATGGACCAGAACCTCCACACCATCTGCTGTAGAAAGGCTGAATGCATGAAGGGTATCAAACAGTGTTTCAATGGTTCCGTCTGCAGGCGCATAAATTTTTCCGTCGGACGGAAGGATTGCCGCACCCTTTCCCAGCATCCCCTCACTGAAGGTCGGGTCATTTACACTGGAAAGAGGAACTGTTTTCCCCTTCACCGGAGATCCGATGGTCAGTTCAGGTGCCTTTTTCTTCTTAAAAAAATCAAACATACTTAAAAGCCTCCTTGTTTTTTACATTTATAATTTTATGATATCAGGGTCTAAAGGTCAAAAAGTCGTTCGTGCTTGCACGATAAGACTTTTGAACTTGGGACCCGATATCAAGTTAGGGGCAAAATGCCTTTTGACCCTAACATCATTTTATAAATCTATAGTACTAACTCTGCGGATGTGCACAGACAGATACATGATTTCTTCCTCAGACAATCTGCAGCCGGTTGCCTGCATAATATATTCTGCAACCTTTACACTGCATTGATATTCCCTGGGGTATTTCCGCTGCATCATCAGGGACAGCTCTCTGTCCTCACTGGAAAGCAGCTCTTTCCTGTAGATCCGCTGTATCAGAAACTTGATATGTGTCATAAAACGCTCATAATGTAAGGATGATTCATCTAACAATATTCCCAGTTCACGTTCCACAATATCCACGATTGCCTGCATCTGATCCGGAAACTTCACTGCATCCCGGATATCTGTACCATATTCTGCATTTACGAAATGAAGAGCAATAAATCCTGCTTCATCCTCCGGCAAAAGAATACCAAGTCTGTCATGAATCAACTCTAACGCATAAATCCCCAATTGGAATTCCTGCGGATAAAAGCGCTTGATTTCCCACAATAATGCATTCTGCGGTTCTATTCCCTGGCTCACTCTTTCAATTGCAAAATTAATATGATCCGTCAGTGTCACATAAATACTCTGATTCAGTTTTAATTTCAGATGATCCTTTGCATGAGAGATGATCTCGTCTGAAATCCTCACCCGTTCCAGCGGCATATTCGCCAACAGCTCCTTGAACTGTTCCGTCAGTGTCCGGCTTTTAATGCGAAAGATTTTACTGATCTGATCAGCAGGAACCACTTCTCCCTGTTTCTTTTTAAAACCGATCCCCCGTCCCATCACAATTACTTCTGCACCGGATTTCTCATATGCCGAGATAATATTGTTATTGATCACTTTTTCAATTATGATATTATCCATGTCTTTCCTTTTCCAAACGATATGTTGCCTGACAGCGGAGTAATTTCCCTGTAAATAAAAAAACCAGAATTTACAGACTGATTTCCTCAGCCATAGATTCTGGTTTTGCCTGCCTAACAGTAACAATCTGTATGTTTTTAATTGATAAAGCTATTATAACAAAGTTACAAAAATACGTCAACCCCACTTTTTATTTTATTAAAAAT
>OOCA01001065.1_pt1 | contig 12955 bp, 11 predicted proteins | sample 1671591 | NCBI WGS metagenome assembly OOCA01 (sample SAMN06348172, study PRJEB24527) | human gut metagenome | biome: human gut; feature: ankylosing spondylitis patient; material: feces | host: Homo sapiens | place: China | collected 2015-10 | reverse complement strand
TATTTTTGGCTGGGAATCTATTAATCCGGCTTACGGAGGAGCTGGTTCCGGTGGAATTAATGATCTGTATGATATTGTCAGTCTGAATCAGGGACTTGAAAATGCCGGATTTTCTATTAACCAGGAACTGGTTGATTTTTATAACAATTATGGTGCAGATAATCCGGAAATGTCTATCCAGAAACAGAGCTGGACATTACCGGAGCCACCTGTAGATACTTACGATGATGAGCTTATTAAAAGTGCGAAAGAGTATTCTGATGTGGCAGTTGTGGTTCTTTCCAGAAAAGCAGGTGAAGGTCATAATGATATTCCTATGGATGTAAAAAAAGCAGCATATGATAATAATTCAGATGAATATGATGATTTTCCTGAGGGAGAGCATTATTTACAGCTTTCACAAACTGAGAGAGATATGGTGGATATGGTTTGCTCAAACTTTGATAATGTGATTGTGATTTATAATGGAGCAAATCAGTTTGAACTTGGTTTCGCAGATGAATATCCTCAGATTAAATCTGTTGTATGGTGCCCCGGAACGGGAAATGTGGGATTTAATGCACTTGGTAAAGTATTTTCAGGTGAAGTCAATCCTTCCGGAAAAACACCGGATACATTTATTTATGATATGACGACTGCTCCGTGGTGGAATAATGCAGAAAAAATAGAGTATACAAATCTGGCAGATATGGCTGTTGAAGGAATGAACGCAGGAACTGCGCAGGTGTATGCTCCGGCATTTACCAATTATGTGGAAGGTATTTATGTAGGATACAAGTACTATGAAACAGCTACGATAAGACTGTACAGTATCCATTTGGATATGGGTTGAGTTATACGGAATTTGAACAGAAAATGGGTGAACTGGAGGAGAAAGACGGACAGATTTCTGTAGATGTAGAAGTAACCAACACAGGAGATGTTGCCGGAAAAGATGTAGTAGAAGTGTATTATAAACCGCCATATACAAATGGGGGAATTGAGAAATCTTCTGCAAATCTGATCGAGTTTGAAAAAACAAATCTGCTTCAGCCGGGAGAATCTCAGACTGTTACAGTTACATTTAGTATAGAAGATATGGCATCTTATGATGAGAATAATGCAAAAGCGTATGTTCTTGAAAAAGGTGACTATGTAATCTCTATTAACAGTGATTCACACACTGTGCTGGATCAGAAAACTTATACTGCAGATAAAGATGTAGTATATAAGGGAGAAAATAAAAGAGCATCAGATGATACTGCAGCAACAAATGTATTTGAAGATGCAAAAGGCGATGTGACATATTTATCACGAGCAGATCATTTTGCAAATTATGAAGAGGCTACAGCAGCACCGGCATCTGCAGAGCTGGGTGAGCCATATGTTTCTGAATATCATTTGAACAGCAACTTTGATAAGACTACATATCTCAATGATAAGGATGTAATGCCGACAACGGGAGCAGATAATGGACTTACATTAGCTGATATGCGTGATGCTGATTATGACGATCCTCGTTGGGAAAAACTTCTGGATCAGCTTACTGTTGATGAAATGGCAAATATGATTGCAATGGCTGGTTATCAGACAGCAGCCATGGACTCTGTGGGAAAAGTGGCTACACTTGATTTCGATGGACCAGCAGCAATTAATAACAACTTTACAGGAGTTGGTTCTATTGGATTTCCAATTGAAGTTGTGGTTGCTTCCACATGGAATAAGGGACTTGCACAGGCATGGGGTGAATGCATGGGCAAGATCAGTCAGGAAATGGGTGCAGAGGGCTGGTATGCACCAGGTATGAATACTCATAGAACCGCATTTGGAGCAAGAAACTATGAATACTTTTCAGAAGATGGAGTTCTTGCAGGAAATATGGGAGCAAAAGCAGTAGAAGGAGCAAGAAAATATGGAGTTTATTCTTATATCAAACATTTTGCTCTGTATGAGGGAAACGCAAAGATGGTAAGTGTCTGGTCAAATGAGCAGGCAATCCGGGAAATCTATCTGAAACCATTTGAAATTTCTGTAAAACAGGGTGGTGCAAATGCGGTTATGGTTTCCTGGAGTTTCCTTGGAGATAAATGGACTGGAGAAAGCAGTAACCTTATGAATACAGTTCTCAGAGATGAATGGGGATTCAGGGGAATGGCGCTTACAGACTTCTTCCGAAACAATGGTCATGGATTTATGAATGCAGATGCAGCTTTGGCGAATGGAGTAGATGCAATGTTGTCCACATTCAACGGAGAAGAGAACAATGTAGCCAATCCGGAGCATCCAACAGCTGTACTTCAGATGAGGAATGCCTGCAAAAATGTCATGTATACAGTTGTAAGCAGCTGGGCTTATGATGGAGAACACGAAGAAACAGGTATGGAAAACTGGAAAAAAGCAGGAATTGGTATCGACATTGTAATAGCACTTTTCATGGCAGGAATGGAAGTACTGGTAATCAGAGGATATAAGAAAAGAAAGAATGCTGAATAAGGAAGAAAGTGGGATGGAAAACAGTTATGAAACAGCAAAAATTGATTGAAAAGATGACAATAGAAGAAAAGGCAGCGATCCTCAGTGGAAAAACTGTCTGGCAGACCAGAGAAATTGACAGGCTTTCCATCCCGTCCATCTTTCTTTCGGATGGACCGCATGGAATCAGAAAACAGGCAGGAGCAGGAGACCATCTGGGACTGAATGCATCCTTGAATGCAACTTGTTTTCCCACAGCAGCGACGATTGCAAACAGCTGGAATCAGGATCTGGGGGAAGAGATTGGACAGGCTCTTGGAGAGGAAGCAGCAAGTATGGATGTAAATATCCTGCTTGGTCCGGGATTAAATATTAAAAGAAGCCCATTATGTGGAAGAAATTTTGAATATTTTTCAGAAGATCCATATCTTTCCGGGAAGATGGCAGCGTCATATATTCGTGGAATACAGAGTAAAGGCGTTTATGCCTGCCCGAAGCATCTGGCGGTTAACAGTCAGGAACTTCGGAGAATGGCAATGGACGCAGTTGTTGACGAACGGACATTAAGAGAAATTTATCTGACCGGTTTTGAGATAGCTGTTAAAGAAGGACACGCAAAAGCAATCATGAGCAGTTACAACCAGATTAATGGGATTTATGCTAATGAGGACAAACATCTTTTGACAGATATCTTGCGCAAAGAATGGGGATTTGATGGAATTGTAGTAACAGACTGGGGCGGAAGCAATGACCATGTGAAAGGTGTTGCTGCCGGCTCAAATCTGGAGATGCCGTCCTGTGGGTACGATTCTGCAAGAGAAGTGATTGCTGCTGTCCAAAATGGAAAGCTGAAGGAAGCAGATTTGGATGAAAGAGTTGGAGAACTGGTGGATGCAGTGATGGAACTGACATCAGGGAAGAAGCTTTCAGATAAAAACTTTGACAGAAATGCACATCATCAACTGGCAAGGAAAGCAGCAGCAGAAAGCATGATTCTTCTGAAAAATGAAAAACAGATTCTTCCGCTGGATACAAAAAAATCCATCGCTGTTATTGGAGATTTTGCTTTTTCACCCAGATATCAGGGGGCAGGATCTTCTATGGTCAATCCAACAAAAGTAGAAGATATGTCATCGATTTTGCAACAATATGATCTGAATATTTTGGGGATGACAAGAGGCTATCAGAGAAATGGAGATGTAGATGAGAATGATAGAAAGTTTGCACTAAATTTGTCTATGAACGCGGATATTGTGATTTTCTGCTTTGGTCTTGATGAAATCAGTGAATCAGAAGGACTGGACAGAACCCATATGCGTATTCCGCAGGACCAGATCGATCTTCTGCAGGATATCAGTAAAGTGAATGAAAATATTATTGGAATACTGAGTGCAGGATCTGCGATAGAAATGCCATGGCACACCTGTTGTAAAGCGATTTTGCATGGCTATCTGAATGGACAGGCAGGCGCTTCTGCAACATTGGATATTCTGACCGGAAAAGTGAATCCATCAGGAAGACTGGCAGAAACATATCCCATCTCTTATGAACAGACACCGGCATTCCGATATTATCCAAGCAATGAGAAAACATCGGAATACCGCGAGAGTGTTTATGTGGGATATCGCTATTATGATACTTCAAAAGTCCGGGTGCAATATCCATTTGGCTTTGGGCTTTCCTATACGGAATTTACATATTCTGATCTTATCATAGAAGAGGATGGAATCAAAGTTTCGGTTACCAATACAGGTGACAGAGACGGAGCTGAGGTTGTTCAGATGTATGTAGGACTTCCTAATGCAATCGTATTCCGACCGGAAAAAGAACTGAAAGGTTTTGCAAAAGTTTATCTAAAGGCAGGAGAAAGCAGACAGCTCAGGATTCCGTTTGATGATAAGACATTCCGTTATTGGAATATAAAAACGGGACAGTGGGAAATAGAAACAGGAACTTATCAGATTATGGTAGGAGCCAGTGTTGCAGATATTCGTTTAACAGGTACGACTGAGAGAACAGGAAATAGTAAAGGGTATCCGTATAATCCGGCAAAAATGCCTTATTATTATACAGGAATTGTGCAGAAAATATCAGATGAGGAATTTCGTGGACTTCTTGGCCATGAGATACCGAACGGGAGATGGAGTGGAAACCTGGAAATCAATGATGCAATCTGTCAGATGTATTATGCAAAAAGCCGACTTGCAAGACTGATATATAGATGTCTCACAAAAATGAAAAAGAAGAGTGAGGCACAGGGAAAGCCAGATCTTAATATTCTTTTTATTTACAATATGCCGTTCCGGGGGATTGCCAAGATGACCGGCGGGGCAGTCAGTATGGAAATGGTATATGGAATTGTCGATGCTGTGAATGGTCACTTTATGCTTGGAGTAAAAAAAGTAGTTGGCGGATATTTCAGAAACAGAAGAAATAATAAGAAATATGAAAAATTATTAAAAGAAGCCGGAGGGAAGTGCAGATGAATCGTATAAAAAATATATGGAAATGTTTTGAAGAGAAACATTCTGCTATTGCAAAATGGCTTTATCAGATATTCTATTTTGTTATATTCAGTATGGGCGTGACAGTATTCCAGTATCTTGTATTTACATTTTTACCAGGGATTTTGGGAATTGGTCTGGCTGGTACAGAATTTATGTGGCCAAAGGTTTCCATGAATCTGTTTGGAGTAAAATTTACATGGAGTTTGCTGGGGTATAATGTATTGCGTGATGCAACGGGGAATATACTGATCGGTGGTGGACTTGGCTATTTTATCAGTTATGAATTGGGGTCATTTCTTGCACAGTGTATCAATTTTCCGCTTCAGAGAAATATTACTTTTAAAAGCCATGGAAATCCTGTATATCAGGCAATCTGGTATTTTGTTGCATGGGTGGTAATTTCACTGATTTGTAATGGATTTAATAATCTGTGGATGCCAGTTGCATCTGCATATGTGGCACCGGCAGTCTATAACATGCTTGTGACAATTATTACAGGTGGAGTTTCCATGGTGATTTTTTTCTTTGTGTTTAAAATTATTTTCCCAGAGGGGAAGGCTGAATAGAAGAAAATAGCAAGATGTTAGAAACTGGTAGTCAATCGGATATGATTTGGAACATCATAAAATCAACAAGGATAAAGGTAAAAAAATATGAATAAAAGACAAAAAATTCTGATTGTAGATGATTCAAAACCGGTGTTTATGAAAGAGGATCTACTTCCCGTTATGGGAGATAATCAAATGATCCAGGATCTGCCCTCTGCATTTATCCGGGTTTTGGAGTAACAGAACGCATGGAAAAAATAATGGAAAAGGATCTTCTGATCCGGGACGTAGAAACAAAAAATATCATGACTAAATCCAGTCTTCCGGTAGGGGGATATTCTGTCAATCCTTATGTAGGATGTACCCACGGCTGCAAATACTGCTATGCCTCTTTTATGAAACGGTTCACCGGGCATACCGAATCGTGGGGAACATTTCTGGATATAAAACACTGGCCGGCAATTAAAAACCCGAGAAAATATGAAGGCCAACGGGTAGTGATTGGTTCCGTGACAGATGGGTATCTGCCCCAGGAAAAGGAGATAAGAAATACCCGCAGGATTTTAGAACAGTTAAAAAATAGCGGTGCAGAAATCCTTATCTGTACGAAATCGGATCTTGTACTCCGGGATATTGACTTGCTAAAAGAAATGGGAAAAGTCACTGTCTCATGGTCGATCAACACATTAGATGAAAAATTTCAGGCAGACATGGATCAAGCTGTCAGCATCAGCCGCAGACTTGAGGCAATGAAGCAGGTATACGAAGCCGGAATACGCACGGTTTGTTTCATTTCCCCAGTATTTCCGGGCATCACAGATTTTGAAAAGATTTTTGAACGTGTGAAAGATCAGTGTGACCTGGTATGGTTAGAAAATCTAAATCTCCGCGGTGGTTTCAAACAGGAGATCCTGGATTATATTCAGAAATGTTATCCCCACCTTGTTACCCTGTATGATGAAATCTATCGCAAGGGAGATCGAAGTTATTTTCGGGCATTGGAAAACCAGGCAGCACAGATGTCCCAAAAATACGACTGTCCTTTTGTAGACAACGAACTGCCTTATGGCCGCGCAGAGCCAGGCCATCCTGTAATCGTGGACTATTTCTATCATGAAGAAGTACGGGGATCGGAAAATACAGGGCGGCGCAAAAAATGATTGAATAAGTTGAGATGTAAAAGAGGTGCCTCAAGAGACTGAAACAACTCATAGTTTTCCATGAATGTTACAGTCTCTTTATTATTATCAGTATACTCCACACTCTGGGTTGGTATCAATATCAAGATGAAGCAAAGGCTTTTCTCCCTCCGCTGCCCGGTATATATCCAGCATAGTAATTTCATCCGCAGGTTTGGTAAGACAGGCGTTTGCCTGGCCTTGGATATTGGAGATAAGGCTTGCATTTTTCAGCACGGCCATCAGCTGCCGGATATAGGCAGGATTTGTTTTTACACTTTTTGCAATCTGGGCACTGGTCAGATGCTCTTTTTCTTCTTGTAATTTATATTTTAACATGGTACAATTTTGATGTAATTTTAATAATAACAATAAAAGAAAGGAAAGTCAACTATGCAGCCAATGAAAAATATTGTTTTTGAAAATGCATATCAAAAAAATGCCCGGACCTTATTAGATAAACTTAATTCTGCTGAAGCCATTCTGGTAGGAGCAGCAGCCGGCATGTCCGCTTCCTGTGGCTATAATTTTTTCTATCAGAATGATGCGATATTTCAGAAATATCTGGGGGATTTCCATAAAAAATATGGATTTACCGGAGCCTTTAACGGATTTTACTATCATTATCCTTCCCCGGAAGCTCATTGGGCATTTCTTGTACGTATGGGCTATATGGAATATGAGTGTCCTACAGGACAGCCTTACTACGATCTCATGGAACTCCTTGAGGGTAAAAACTATCATATTATGACCACCAATCAGGACTTCCAGTTTACCCGTGTGGTGTCCGAAGAAAAATTAAGCGCCATCCAGGGTGATTTCCGCTATTATCAGTGCAGCCGCCAATGTCATGACCAGATTTATTACAACAAGGATATGGTCTATGCCATGAATGCAGCTATTGACGAGAATCTGTGTATCCCCGCCAAAATGATCCCCCGCTGTCCAAAATGCGGAGCCCAGATGGAGCCCTGGGTACGGGGATATACATTTCTGGAAGGTGCCAAGTATAAAGACGAATATCGGAAGATCAACGAATTTCTGGAAAAGAATAAAGAGAAGAAGATCCTTTTTCTGGAGTTGGGCGTAGGACGAATGACCCCTATGTTTATCCAGGAACCTTTCTGGAATCTCACATACTCCCTGCCTAAGGCGTTTTACATTACCATTAATCCAAAGGACGCCATTCTTCCCAGAGAAATAGAACAGAAGGGGCTGACTATCAAAGAAGACATTGCCCTGGTGCTGCAGGAGGCAGTGAGGGTAAAGAAAGAGGAAAACAAGGAGCATGGAGAAGCATAGTCACAAAGACATCCCTGGAACAGCAATGGGCCTACTATACAAAATATATTTACAGTATGTGGCATCTGCCTACAGGTCAGCTATATCTGGCTCTTAAGGCTGTACTTGCCGGAAAAGATTAGAGAGATGACACCGGGGGTGATCAGACTGCCTTTCTGGGACATGACGGCCCGTAACAGCCAGGTGTTTTACGTCTGTCTGAACCAGGAAGCCTCTTCTGCTCCGGAACATTGAAAAAAGGGAGAAGTCTTTACCTGCAAGGCAATCTGGCAGATATATTAAAAGAACTTCGGATACAGTTGGAAAAGGAGAAATAACATTATGGAAGAAAACTTCAGAAATATTTATAAAGCTATCCAGGAAGCAGACGCTCTTCTCATCGGCGCCAGTAATGGATTATCTATTTCAGAAGGATACAATATTTTTGCAGATGATCACTGGTTTCAGAAAGATTTCGGAGATTTCCGCAGCAGATACGGGATCAGAAACATACTGCAGGGATTATTCTTTCAGTATCCTACAGAAGAATCTAAATGGGCATTTTTCAGCAGACTGATCAGCCGGAAATGTTATCTGGAACAGCCCGGTCCTGTAATGGAGAATCTGTATCGTCTGGTTGGTTCCAAAGATTATTTTATTGTGACCTCCAATGGCGAGGACCATTTCGTGCCTGTAGGATTTGACAGGGATAAAGTCTTTGAGATGGAAGGCCGTCTCACCCAGTCCCGGTGCCAGAATGGATGCGGAACAGATCCTTACGAAAACCAGAATGAAATTCTCAAAATGGCGAAAGCTGAAAAAAACGGACAGATCCCCTCAGAACTGGTCCCCTGCTGTTCCTGCTGTGGAGGGCCAGTTACGGTCAATATGGCAAACAGCAATGCATTCTTTCAGACCGAACAGTTCCAAAAGAAAATGCAAGACTATCAGAACTTTATTAAGAAATATCATGGTAAAAGACTAGCGATCCTGGAATTGGGCGTGGGATGGCGAAACCGTATGATCAAAGAGCCTTTCATGAGCCTTGCTGCTTCTGAACCTGAAGCAGTTTATATCACCTTCAATAAAGGAGAAGTCTATATTCCTTCAGCAATTGCCGGAAAGTCGATCGGGGTAGATGGAGATATTGGGGAAGCGCTGAAAGAAATATGTCTGGCAAGAGAGAACCTATAGGGTTGTTTATATATTTCTATTTAGACAATTAATTTTTCTGAATGGACAATGCAAAAAAGGCACTGAAAACCGTAGAAATATTGGATTTTCAGTGCCTTTTCTATTAGTTAAAGAGAAAAAATATAATAAATTTAAGTTTTGCTAAGTTTCGCTAAATTCTATTCGTTTGAGCATCGCCATTGCTTTGAAGGTTCACGTTTTCCACAATCATCACAAGTCTGCGGCCAGTTAATTTTCCATTCAAAATATTCATCTCTGGTAATTTTACCAGATTTCAGTTCTTCTTTTCTAAGAGTCCATTCTTTCAAAAAATCATTAAGAATCCCATAATTAAACCACATGCCAACAGGTGGATGAGCAGGTCAACTATCGGAATTGTGGTAGCGTATAGAGGTATCGTCACTGGAATTTGATTTTTCGCCTGGATAAGTTTCTGATTGAAAGAGATTGATCATACCGGGATTAAATTCATCAATCCAGAACAAAATTTCCATCAGTTCAGAAGCATTCATCCAAATATATTTTTCCAAGACTTTGTCGTAAAAATGTGGTCAAATCAAGAAAATCGAGTGCGAAAGCAAGTGAAAAATCCCTGTGAAGTAGTGGCATACGCCATGCACAGCTCGGGAAAGACTTCCCTCGCTGTAGGGCTGTCGCCCTATAAAATAGCAAAAAAAGACGTCCTTGCAAGTAAACTTGCAGGGCGTTTTTTTCACCATTTTGCATGGCTCGTAGCGTTAACAAATTCTTCACAAAATAATTAGCACTCAACGCTTGACAGTGCTAACAACATGTGTTATATTACATGCAGAACAAAGAAAACAACATATTTCTCCTTCGGGAGAGATATTTCTCATATAAGAGGAGGGTTAGCCTATGAATATCAGTAAATTTACACAGAAATCCGTACAGGCTGTCCAGGATCTGGAGAAGGTTGCTTATCAGTTTGGCAACCAGGAGATTGAAGAGGAGCATCTTTTATATGCTCTGTTGGAACAGGAAGACAGCCTGATCCTTAAACTGATCGAGAAGATGGAGATAGATAAAGATTATTTCAGAAATTCTCTGAATCAGGCACTGGATGCTAAGGTTAAGGTATCCGGCGGTGAACTTCGTTTCGGACAGTATCTGAACAAGGCTCTGGTCAGTGCAGAGGATGAAGCCAAGGTAATGGGAGATGAATATGTCTCTGTAGAGCATCTCTTCCTTGCTTTATTAAGATATCCAAGTCCAAGCATGAAGAAGCTGTTTCAGGAATTTGGTATTACTAAGGAACGTTTCCTGCAGGCACTTTCTACAGTACGAGGCAATCAGCGTGTAGTCAGTGACAATCCGGAAGCTACTTATGATACTTTGAATAAATATGGTGAGGATTTAGTCGAAAAGGCACGTAACCAGAAGCTGGATCCTGTGATTGGACGTGATGAGGAAATCCGTAATATTATCAGAATCCTTTCCCGTAAGACCAAGAACAATCCTGTGCTTATCGGTGAGCCTGGTGTAGGTAAGACTGCAGCAATCGAGGGTCTTGCTCAGCGAATCGTGGCAGAGGATGTGCCGGAAGGCTTGAAGGATAAGAAGATTTTTGCCCTGGATATGGGTGCTCTGGTAGCAGGTGCCAAATACAGAGGTGAGTTTGAGGAACGTCTGAAAGCAGTCCTTGAAGAAGTAAAGAAGAGTGAAGGAAACATTATTCTTTTCATTGATGAGTTACATCTGATCGTTGGTGCAGGTAAGACTGACGGAGCCATGGATGCAAGCAATATGCTGAAACCTATGCTTGCCAGAGGTGAGCTTCACTGTATCGGTGCCACAACTCTGGATGAGTACCGTCAGTATATTGAGAAAGATGCCGCTCTGGAACGTCGTTTCCAGCCTGTTATGGTAGATGAACCTACAGTGGAGGATACCATTTCCATCCTTCGTGGTCTGAAGGAGAGATATGAGGTCTTCCATGGTGTTAAGATCACAGACAGTGCGCTGGTTGCAGCAGCTACACTTTCACATAGATATATCACAGACCGTTTTCTTCCTGATAAGGCCATTGACCTGGTGGATGAGGCCTGTGCCCTGATCAAGACAGAGCTGGACTCCATGCCTTCAGAGCTGGATGAACAGCGCCGTAAGATCATGCAGCTGGAGATCGAGGAATCTGCACTGAAGAAAGAGACAGATAACCTGAGTAAGGAACGTCTGGAAACACTTCAGAAGGAGCTGGCAGAGCTTCGTGATACCTTTAATACCCAGAAAGCACAGTGGGATAATGAGAAGCATTCTGTAGAGAAATTACAGAAGCTTCGTGAGCAGATTGAGGATGTGAATAAGCAGATTCAGAAAGCAAAACAGAACTATGATCTGGAGAAGGCTGCACAGTTACAGTACGGCGAACTTCCGAAATTACAGCAACAGCTGGAAATCGAAGAAAAGAGTGTCAAAGAAAGTGACAGAAGTCTGGTACATGAGGCAGTTACTGATGATGAGATCGCAAGGATCATTTCCAGATGGACTGGTATTCCTGTAACAAGACTGACAGAAGGCGAGAGAGCGAAACTCCTTACTCTGGAAGATCAGCTTCATAAGAGAGTTGTAGGCCAGGATGAAGGTGTGAAGAGGGTTACAGATGCGATCCTTCGTTCCAAAGCCGGCATCAAGGATCCGACCAAACCTATCGGTTCTTTCCTGTTCCTTGGTCCTACAGGTGTAGGTAAGACAGAGCTTGCCAAGACTTTAGCAGAGAATCTGTTTGATGATGAGCAGAATATGGTCAGAATTGATATGAGTGAGTACATGGAGAAGTATTCTGTATCCAGACTGATCGGAGCGCCTCCCGGATATGTAGGATATGAGGAGGGCGGCCAGCTTACTGAGGCAGTCCGCCGTAAACCATACAGTGTTGTACTTTTCGATGAGATTGAGAAAGCACATCCGGATGTGTTTAACGTACTGCTGCAGGTACTGGATGATGGCCGTATCACAGATTCTCAGGGACGTACAGTTGACTTTAAGAATACAATTCTTATCATGACTTCCAACATCGGTTCTCCGTATCTGCTGGATGGTATTGATGAGAATGGTGAGATCAAACCTGAGGCTCAGAGTCAGGTTATGGATGACCTGAGAGGCCATTTCCGTCCGGAATTTCTGAACCGTCTGGATGAAATAATTATGTTCAAGCCCTTGACAAAATCCAATATTGGTAAGATAGTAGATTTGATGGTCGGCGAGCTTGACAAACGTCTTGCAGACCAGGAGCTTTCCCTGGAACTGACAGATGCAGCCAAGGATCAGGTTATCGAGAATGGCTATGACCCGGTATATGGTGCACGTCCGCTGAAGCGTTATCTGCAGAAATATGTGGAGACTCTTGCGGCACGAAAGATTTTGTCCGGAGATGTTCACGCAGGTGATACTCTGGTGCTGGATGTTCAGAATGGGGAATTCATTGTTACGGTAAAGGACGGAAACTAAATGATACCCAAAGATCCAATGATTCTGCTGAGTTATGTGAATACTCAGCTCAGGGATTACTATGATTCCCTGGAAGCACTCTGTACATGCAGAGGACTGAAGAAAGACGAACTGGTGGCGAAGATGCATTCCATCGACTATGAGTATGATGAAGCAACCAACCAGTTCATATAGGAAATATGCGAAATGCTCTCTGACAGCGGGAATTGCTGTCGGGGAGCATTTTTCGTGTTATAGGAAATTACTCCGTAATGTTCCTATAACATAAAAAAGCCCTCCGGGCAGGATCGCACTGCGACGGAGAGGAATTATGTCGCTGAAGCGACCC
>OOCA01001057.1_pt1 | contig 13058 bp, 9 predicted proteins | sample 1671591 | NCBI WGS metagenome assembly OOCA01 (sample SAMN06348172, study PRJEB24527) | human gut metagenome | biome: human gut; feature: ankylosing spondylitis patient; material: feces | host: Homo sapiens | place: China | collected 2015-10 | reverse complement strand
TAATGATGATGGAAAGTCTAAATCATATTTTAATGTAAAGGTGAAAGATTATCAGGTCGTTTCCGATAAGAAAAATAAGAAGATCTATTATTAGTTCAAATGATTATTAGAATTTGAAATGACAATAGTAGGTATTAAACATGAGTGTGAACTTTTTTTTGGTATAAACTTATTCCGTATGAGAAATCGAATTATGATTTTATGCACGTTTTGTGCTATTGCTATATTTTCTTCTGCACAAGGAAAGTTTTCGATTAAAGGCAATGCTGGTGAGAAATGGAATAATCAGTTGTTGTATTTGTGTCTGATGGATGATGGAGAGAAAGCCAAAGAAGTCGTTCTCGACAGTGCAAAAGTGAAAAAGGGAAAGTTCTCTTTTTCCGGTGTACGTCAGACACCGAATATCGCACTTATAAAGGATAGGGATGGAGAAACCTATCCGTTGATTCTTGAAAAGGGAAAGATTGTGATCAATCTTACCACGAGGACCGTAGGAGGTACGCCGCTGAATGATACTTTGGATGTGGCTTGGAAAGGAATGCAGTCGGTGATAAATAATAACAAACAAATGGTGAAAAGTAATATTTCACTTGTTATGAGCCGGAAATCCGGAGAGAGTTTTAGAGAAGCACTGAAACGGGATACTGCATTTGCTGCAATATGGCGGAGAAATGTGGAGATAGATTTGGCACAGAGGGATTCGATTCGCGCTTTTGTAGAAGAACACCAAAACAGTTTGGTGGGAGTATTTCTGTTATCTTTAAAAGAAGTGTCTATATATCACAGTCTATTGGAAGATATGATGAGCGAGGCTTCTTCTGTGTTTGCGCAGCATGTATTGGTGAAAGATAAATTAGAAAAAATGAGGCAAATGGCCCGGCGTTTTGAGGCCGAGCGTGAAAAGAAAATGACTCCGGAGGAGCGTGAAGAACAAAAGAAACGGCAGGCAATGGACGCTAAGATAAAGATTGGCGAACGTTTTCCGAACGCTAAGGTGAAAGACAATGCTGGAGAGATAAAACAGTTGTCCGACTATGTAGGTAAGGGGAAGTATGTGTTAATAGACTTCTGGGCTTCATGGTGCGGTCCGTGTCGGAATGAAATGCCCAATGTGAAAGCTGCTTATGAGAAATATGCGTCTAAGGGATTTGAGGTGATTAGTATCTCTATAGATAAGAAACAGAAACCTTGGAAGACTGCTATTGAAGAACTCGGAATGAACTGGACACAAGTATTGAATGTGGATGCTGCTGATGTATATGGTATTTATGCAATACCCAAAACTTTTCTTGTAGATCCGGAGGGCATTGTTGTTGCAAAAGATTTAAGAAGTAAGAAGCTGGAAAAGACATTGTTTAATCTGTTGGAATGATTGTTGTATTATAGTATCGTGATTTGCTAATCTGGATGAATTTGTTCGTATTGGTGGACAATTCATACCTGCCGTGACAGTTATATCGGATTTCTTACAGCAAGTATGAATAGCTATGGCTTAAATCAGAAGCCCGTCCAATAGCTCTAAATAAAGTCCAATAGCTTCTTCTATTTCTTTTAACATGATATATTCTTCTGCCGTGTGTGAACGTGACGAACGGCCCGGACCAATTTTTACCGATGGGAAGGACATTAAGGCCTGGTCGGACAATGTTGGAGAACCAAAAGGAACGCGTCCTAACTTCATAGCTTTCTGTACAAATGGGTGCTTTTCGTCAATTCGTGAAGAATTGAGACGGAATGAACGGGCTTGGGCTTCACAAGAAATATGCTTTTTGATTTCAGCAAATAGTTCTTCATTTGAGTAAAGCTCGTTACTCCGGACATCAACGATGAAAGTACATTTGTCGGGAATCACATTGTGTTGTGTACCGGCATTGATGACAGTGACACTCATCTTTACGGGACCCAACAAGGGTGACTCTTTCTCAAAACGATAATCACGGAACCAGGCAATATCATCCAATACTTTGTAAATAGCATTGTCTCCTTCATTACGTGCTGCGTGCCCCGCTTTACCTGTTGCGGTCACATCTAGTACCATTAATCCCTTCTCGGCAATGGCGGGTTGCATCTCTGTCGGTTCGCCCACTATGGCAAATGAGACTGGAGGAAGTCCCGGCAATACGCTCTCAATTCCGTCTTTTCCAGAAACTTCTTCTTCACAAGAGGCCAGATAAATCAGATTATACTTCTGCGAAGTGCGACATAGTTGCAGGAACACCTGTAATAACGAAACAACGCTGGCACCGGCATCGTTACTTCCTAATCCATATAACTTACCGTTTTCTTCACGTGGAGTGAACGGATCTTTCCGCCAACCGTTAACAGGTTTCACTGTGTCTATGTGGGAGTTAAGTAAAATAGTCGGCTTCTTCAGATCAAACATTGGACTAAAGCACCACACATTATTTCCTTTACGTCCCGTCTGCATACCTGCCATTTCAATATAGTTTTGCAGGAAATCAGCAGCTTGGGTTTCTTCCCGGCTGATTGAAGGAATACTAATCAGTGATTTAAGCAGGCTTACAGCCTCTGTTGTCATATACGGAATATCATATTTCATAGTGCAAATCTTTTATCTATACCTTAATATTTGTACAAAGATAGTCGTTTTGTACAGTTGTTTCAAATAAAAATAATGAATTAATTCTTATCTGTTGATTATTAATTGCTTAGGTTCGAGAAGCTATTGAAATCTTTCTTTTTTTGATTCTTTTCTTATGAAAAAGGTTGTTGATAAATTATTTAATAATTAACTTTGTTGAAGGGTTTTATATTTTACTTGTTAATCTTAATGGATATACATGATGATTATCACACGAATGGAAGATAAAGTTCTTCGTTTTAAAAAGTTTTTTGATCTGAATTTCCCCAAAGTAAAAACTTTCGCATGGCAATTGTTAAAATCAGAAGAAGATGCAGAAGATATAGCTCAAGATATATTTGTTAAGCTATGGGAGAAACCGGATTTATGGTTAGAACGTGAAAAATTGGATAGTTATTTATATACAGTTGTACGAAACCATATCTATAATTTTTTGAAGCATAAGGCTGTTGAATATGACTACTTGGATGTTGCAGCAGAAAAAATGCGAATGGCGGAACTGGGATTGCCTACGCCGGATGATGAATTTTGTGCTCATGAACTTGAGCTTTTTGTTCAGATGGCTCTTGAACGCATGCCGGAACAGCGCAGGCGTGTTTTTTTAATGAGCAGAGAGGAAGGGATGACTTCACCGGAAATTGCTGAGAAGTTGAATGTTTCGGTTCGTACAGTTGAGCAACATATCTATAAAGCCCTTCAAGATCTAAAAAAAATCATTTTATTTTTATTTTTTTTCTATTTAGACTAAGTATGTATGTCTGGCAAGTTGTCTCTTATATGTAACACTTGATTTGGTATAGATGAAAAGTAAATTGGAAAAACAGCTACGCTCTTTTATTGACTTTGATTATTCAAAGCGGACAATCGACAGATTTCATCGTTGGATGATTAGTCCTGATTCTGCAGAAGAGAAAGAAATGGCGCTTCATAATTTATGGTTTAAGACGAAAGGAAAGTTTGGACACGGTATGGAGCATTCGTTTCAGCAGGTATTGGATAAAATCGGCATTGAATATACTCCAATGGTTACAAATGTAAATCGTTGGAAGTTGTGGAAATCTGTTGCGGCAGCTGCTGTTATCGTCATTCTGTCTGTGACAACTACTTTGTGGGTAAGTTATAATCATTTTGACAGGGACAATATCGCAATGGTGGAACATTATGTGAATAATGGGGCCAGAGAGACAATCAGTCTTCCGGACGGAACTACCGTATGTCTGAATTCTGGTTCATATGTATTTTATCCTGAAAATCTGGAGGGCAAGACCCGAACGGTTTATCTGATGGGAGAAGCCGAATTTAAAGTGGCAAAAAATCCGGAGAAACCTTTCATTGTGCGATCATCAAATATGGCAATAACTGCCTTGGGAACAGAGTTTAATGTGAAAGCTTATCCGGAAGAAGATATAATAACCACTTCTTTGATCGAAGGGAAAGTACGAGTGGACTGTAATGATACGATTAGTTATGTTTTAACTCCCGGATATCAGGTTGTGTATAATAAATGTACAGCTGACTGCCAAGTGCTGACTGCCAACATGAAAGATGTAACGGCATGGCAACGAGGGGAAATTGTATTTAATAAAGCCACAATTGCTGAAATTATACAGACATTGGAGCGTCATTTTGGAATTATGTTTTATGTTTCTACGAAGAAACGTAATCAGGATCGCTACAACTTTGTGTTTAAAGAAAATGCAGGGCTGGAAGAAGTTTTGGAAGTGATGCAAGTGGTTGTCGGCCAATTTGATTATCGTTTGAAAGACAATGCCTGCCATATAATTTGGTAATGAATATTTTTCTTATTATTTAACGCTCAATTTACTCCGCCTATGTAGAAAAATATCCGGAGAAGGCCCCACCTACTCCGGATATGAAATAAGTTTAGTATTAAAATGGTGTAAAAAATAGTTTACTACCTTTGTTTGACTTGAGAAAATATTATGATTTTAACACTAAAACGCTGCTAAGATATGAATTTATATCTGAAAAACATTAGAAAAAGTATATTAATAATTTGTCTGCTATTAGTAGGGTCAGCGATTTATGCTCAGAATAGTAGTAAAATAACAATAAAAAGAAAAAATATTTCACTACAGGAAGCATTGGCTGAAGTCAGGAAGTTAACCCACATGTCTATTTCTTATAATGATTCTCAACTTCCTGTGAATAGAATATCTTTAGATATTGAAAAACAACCTTTGGAGCAAGCTTTGAAAGTAATTCTTAAAGGAACAGGTTTTACATATTTGATAAAAGATAATTATATAATGATTGTGCCGGAACAAAATATCAAAAAGGCTAAAAGCAGAAATATATCCGGCAATGTTGTAGATGCGAAAGGAGAACCGTTAATCGGAGTTACAGTGATTGAAAAAGGAACAACTAACGGTGCGGTGACCGATTTGGATGGCAATTATAAAATAACAACTAAGACTGCAACGCCTGTTCTTGTTTTTTCATACGTAGGTTATCAGACAAAAGAGACTCATGCTACAGAAAATATTGTCAATATTGTTTTGGAGGATGGAGCTCAGGAACTGGGGGAAGTGGTCGTTACGGCTTTAGGAATTAAGCGTTCAGAGAAAGCATTAAGTTATAATGTTCAGAAAGTGGGCAATGATGCTGTCACTACTGTGAAGAGTGCCAATTTCATGAATTCATTGTCCGGTAAGGTTGCAGGAGTGAATATCAATGCTTCCTCAGCTGGTATGGGCGGCGCTGCCCGTGTGGTGATGCGTGGTCCGAAGTCTATCAGCCAAAGTAATCAGGCTCTTTATGTTATTGATGGTATTCCTGTGACTGGTAGAAGCCAGGGAGAATTGAAGGGGGATGCAATGATGTATGCGAATCAGCCGGGGACAGAAAGTATTGCGGATGTCAATCCGGAAGATATCGAGTCTATTTCGGTGCTTAGCGGACCGGCTGCTGCCGCTCTTTACGGTTCGGCTGCTGCTCAGGGAGTGGTTATGATTACTACTAAGAAGGGGCAAGAAGGAAAAGTGTCCGTCACGATTTCTAATAGTTCACAGTTTGCCAATCCATTTGTAATGCCAAAGTTTCAGGACCAATATGTGAATCGTCCGGGGGAGATAAAAACTTGGGGAGATAAAGCTACTTCGGAATTCGGTACTTATGAACCGGCTGATTTCTTTAATACGGGTACTAATATTCAAAACAATATTTCACTGACAGCAGGTACTAGCAAGAATCAGACATATCTTTCTGTGGGTACGACGAATGCACAAGGGATTATTCCTAATAACTCATATGATCGGTATAATTTTACGTTTCGTAATATCACCTCATTCTTGAATGATAAGATGACTTGTGATTTTAACTTTAATTATATTCGTGAGAAAGATAAAAATCTGATGGCTCAAGGTCAGTGGTTTAACCCTTTGACTTCTCTTTATCTTTTCCCGAGGGGAGAAAGTTTTGATGCAATCCGTACATTTGAGGTATATGATCCTGTTCGTAAGATATATGTGCAAAATTGGAACTATGGAGATGCTCTTAAGATGCAGAATCCTTATTGGGTGGCAAACCGTATGAATCGCACTAATGACCGGAATCGTTATATGGTGAGTGCCAGCCTGAAATATGAAATATTAGACTGGCTGAATGTTACCGGGCGTTTGCGCTGGGATGATGCTGCCACTAAGCAGGAAGATAAACGGTATGCCTCTACATTAAAGTTGTTTGCACCTTCCGATTACGGTTTTTATGGCTATGATAAGATTAATGATCAGACATTGTATGGAGACTTGATGCTTAATATCAATAAGACATTAGGGGAGAATTTTAGCATTTCTTCTAATATGGGTGCTTCATTTTCCCGTTTGAAATATGATGTTACCGGTTTTCAGGGAGGTCTGAAAGCTCCTTCTAATGTGTTTACACCGAATGCTATAGATTATGGAAACGCAACCAATGACAATCGTCCTATTTTTGAGAGCTACAAACATTATATCAATTCAATGTTTATCAGTGCCGAGTTGGGGTATAGAAGTATGCTTTACTTGACTCTGACCGGTCGTAATGATTGGGACTCAGCTTTGCATGGAACCGCACAAACATCATTCTTCTATCCTTCTGTAGGGGTATCTGCGGTTATTTCGGAAATGGCGAAGATGCCACAAATGATTAATTATTTGAAAGTACGTGCTTCGTGGGCGTCTGTCGGTTCGGCTATTGAGCCTAATCTGTCATCGGCATGGAGGTATGAATATAATCCCGCTTTGGGAACTTATAAAACAGTAACTTACAAATTTCCGAAGAAATTTTATCCGGAACGTACGGATTCATGGGAGGCAGGTGTCACTGCACGCTTGTTTGGAAATGCTTTGTCTGTTGACTTGACTGTTTACCAATCCAATACACGCAAACAGACATTGTTGCGGGATGTTACGTCTGGAGCTGCAGGTTTTAATAAGGAATATATTCAAACAGGTAATATCAGGAATCGTGGATTGGAATTATCGGTGGGATATACTAAATCCTGGGCGGATTTTACATGGAGCTCTTCATTGGCTTACAGTATGAACCGTAACAAAATAGTAGAACTGTTGGAGAATCCTAACGAGGTGGTAAGGCAGGCAGGACTTAGTGGTTGCGGAGTAGTCCTGAAAAAAGGTGGCGGTATGGGCGATATTTATACATATACTGACTTTAAGCGTGATGCTGAGGGGAATATCGCTCTTGATTCCAACGGGAATGTGATGCAGACCAACTTGTCCAATCCACAATACCGGGGTTCGGTATTGCCTAAAGGCAATCTTGGTTTTTCAAATGATTTTTCATGGAAAGGTGTGAATCTGGGATTTGTCCTGACTGCGCGCCTGGGAGGTATATGTATGTCACAGACACAGGCTATTCTGGATGAGTATGGCGTTTCAGCGGTGAGTGCTGAAGCACGAAATAATGGTGGTATAGCAGTAAATACCGGAAAAATCTCAGCCGAAGGATATTATGCGGTAGTAGGTGGAGACAACCCTATATGGTCCGAATATATTTACAGTGCGACCAATGTACGTTTACAGGAAGCTCATATTAGCTATACTTTACCTAGAAAATGGTTGAAGAGTAAAGAACTGACCTTGGGAGTGACTGCCAATAATCTGTTTATGATATACAGGAAGGCTCCGTTTGATCCGGAATCAACTGCGTCAACAGGGACTTATTATCAAGGGTTTGATTATTTTATGCAACCAAGTTTGCGTACCCTGGGATTCAACATCAAATTGAAACTTTGATATTAACTTAAAAAAAAGAAAGATGATGAAGAAAATAAATATAGTGAGAAGTTGGTTGATCGGTTCATTTGTTCTATTCGGGATTACCTCTTGTACTGCGGGGTTTGAGGATGCTAACCGTCCGGGACATGAGACTTCGTTGGAAGAGCTTGGACGAGACGACTATGCGGTTTCCTCTTTTATCACAGAGTTGCAGAACTTTGCTTTTCCTGAACAGGAGAATACTTATCAAAATACGGAAGATCTTATTGGTAATTATTTGGGGCGTTACATGACTTATGTGAAGCCGGATTTTTCGGTGAAGAATTATACTTGTTTTAATGCATCGGACGATTGGAAAATCGTACCGTGGCGGGATGTGTTTGCCAAAGCGACGTCTTCATTTAATGCTGTGGCTGTCCTCACACAAGAAGAGGGCCCCATGTATGCATTGGCATTAATTTTACGTGCGCAGTTAATGTTGCGTTTTACTGATACATACGGTCCTCTTCCTATTGGGGTGGAAGAAGATGCCAATGCTTATTCTTCTCAAGAGAAAGTGTATAGCCATCTCATAGAGACTCTGGATAAAGCAATTTCCATCATAACTCCTTTGGTGGAGACGAATCCGGGATTGGTTTTGAAAGCGGATGCGGATAAGGTGTATGGAGGTAAAATGAATCAATGGTGTAAATTTGCAAACTCGTTGAAGTTGCGTATGGCCATCCGCATGCGATTTGTCAATCAGGATGAAGCTCAGCGAATTGCTGTGGAAGCGTATAAAGCGGGAGTTATTGAACAGAACGAGGACAATTGCGCTATAACATATATTCCCAATGGACAGTATAAGACTTCTGTCGACTGGGGAGACAGTCGTGCCTGTGCCGATTTGGAAAGTTATATGAATGGTTTTGGCGACCCGCGTATTTATCAGTATTTTAAAAATACGGAAGAATATGGTAGACGTTCGGTTGTGGGTTGCCGTGCAGGTGCCAACGTGACCAATAAGGACCTTGCTATGAAAAAATATTCTGCTGCCAATATTGAGGAAGACTCAAGGGGAATGTGGATGACGGCTGCCGAGATGACATTTTGCCGGGCTGAAGGTGCGATGTTAGGTTGGGATATGGGAGGAACTCCCGGTGCGCTTTATAATCAGGCGGTTCGTTTGTCGTTTGAACAATGGGGGGTGGCCGGCCAGGAATATTACTACTTGGAAAATTCGGAAAACACACAAGAGTATTATTATGATGCTGCGGATGGATATGGAGGCAATCATGCACCTGTCAGTACAATCACGGTGAAGTGGGATGATAATGATTCCCCCGAAAGAAAAATGGAAAGGCTGATTGTACAGAAATGGATTGCTTTGTTTCCTGATGGTCAGGAAGGATGGAATGAAATACGTCGTACCGGTTATCCTTGCGTATTTCCTGTGGCTCAGTCCACCAATGGATACGATCTGGATGTGCCGAATCGTATTCCGTTTGATCCGAGAGAGATGAATGGCAATAATCAGGAAAATTATCGGAAAGCTGTTGAAATGTTAGGCGGGAAAGATGATTATGCTGCAAGGATGTGGTGGCAAAATGGCGGTAACAAGTAAGAAATCTAAATGTAAAAAACTATAAAAATGAAACGATTATATAAATATTTCTTTGGAATTTTAGGAATATCATTTGCTTTGACGGCCTGTGATGATTGGTTGGATACGGAAATTAAAGATCCTGCGAATCTGACTATATCTAATAAGGATGAGGCTTATTATGCCCGTCTGCGTGAATATAAAAAGAGTGACCATCCGGTTGCGTTCGGATGGTATGGTAACTGGACGGGAACCGGTGCTTCTTATGAGAATTCCTTAAAAGGATTGCCGGATAGTGTAGATTTTGTGTCATTGTGGGGAAACTGGAAGAATCCGTCACCTGCTATGATGGAAGATTTACGTTATGTGCAAGAAAAAAAGGGAACGAAGGTATTGTTCTGTTTCTTGGTGCTTGATATTGGCGACCAGATTACACCGCCGATGCCACAGGAGGAAATAAACAATGGTACATCTATAGAAGACTGGAGACATAAGTTCTGGGGGTGGGACTATTCACTGGAGAATCGGTTGGTTGCAGTGGAGAAATATGCGAACGCCTTGTGTGATACGATCGAAAAGTATAATTATGATGGGTTCGATTTTGATGCTGAACCGAATGTACAGCATCCGTTTCCTACCGATAAGGAACTTTGGCAAAATAACGGTCAAGTAATCGCGAAGTTTGTGGAAACGATGTCGAAGAGAGTCGGTCCGAAGTCTGGTACGGGAAAAATGCTGGTTGTGGATGGTGAACCGGATGCACTGCCTGCTGAGCTGTTTCACCATTTTGATTATCTGATTCTGCAAACGTATACAACTTATTATAAGCAAGACAACAGTCGGCTGGATGCTCGCTTCGACAAACAGTATGCCCACTTCAAAGATGTGGCGACAGCTGGAGAGATTGCGAAAAAGATTATTATCTGTGAGAATTTTGAGGATCATGCCAAGACTGGTGGGGCGGCTTTTATACTTCCTGACGGCACGGAGATAAATTCACTTAGTGGTTTTGCTTATTGGAATCCGTCGGTTGGTGGCATACAATATCGCAAAGGCGGTGTAGGAACTTACCATATGGAATATGAGTATAAAGTGAATGCACAAGGGAGCGAAACTTATCCGGCGTTGCGTAAAGCCATACAAATTCAGAATCCAAGTATTAAGTAAATAAAAACGAATAAAAAATGAACAGATATTTATTAAAACAAAATATAATCGGACTATTATTCTTTACATGTCTGTTTGTCGGTTGTGATAATGCCGAATATTCGGTGTTACATAATCAGGCCTATATTTCACAAACTGGTACGAATCCGAATACTGCATTAAAAGTGTTTATTGATCAAGATTTGGTGACAGCCAATTTGAATGTGCGTCTTTCCGATCCGGCAGAGAAAGACTATAATTTTGAGTTTGTGGAAGATGCTGAATTATTGGCAAAGTATAATGAAGTTAATTATACATCCTATAAATTTCTTCCTGCCGAACAGTATAATTTTAAGGGGAAAGAGGCTGTGATAAAGCAGGGAGAGGTTCTTTCGGAATCGTCAGGGTTGGAAATTCTTCCCTTGACGCAGGAAATGAAAGATAGCGGAAATAAATACGCCATTGCTTTGACACTTCAGAGTAAAGATGGTACAACAGAGGTCTTGAAACCCGGAAGTACTATACTTTATTTGCTTGACCCGGCCATTGTGACTTCAGTCCCGGTTTTCAACTCTAGACATAATGTTGCTTTCAGTTTGATTGAAGATTTATCTTTAAGCGAATGGACTTTAGAGTTCTGTGTCAATATGAGCAAACTTGGGAAGAAGGTTGGGGAATTGAATAATCAGGCCCTTTTTGATGGTTCAAGCAGTTTGGGCGAATCGGACGGGCAGATTTATACTCGTTTTGGTGATGCCCCCATTGAAGGAAACCGTTTGCAGATAAAGACGCAAGGCTTACAGATGAACAGTGCAACGTTGTTTGAAGAGGATAAATGGTATCAGATAGCTTGGGTATGTACAAGCAGCAAGTTGTATCTGTATGTTGACGGAAAATTGGATAATTCGATAGATGTACCGGGTAAAGTGACGAATCTCAGTAAAACGAAATGTAAAATCGGAAATACCGAATATTTGAAAGCAGATGTTCAGATGAGTGAATTCCGCTTATGGAAGCGGGCTTTATCTCAGCGGGAAATAGCCAACAACTTGTATGCGACCGATCCTCACTCCAATGCCTTGTTTGCTTATTTTAAATTCAATGAAGGGAAAGGTGACAGGTTTACCGATGCTACAGGAAATGGAAATGAGGCATGGTGTATTGATCCTGTTGAATGGAGAGATAATGTTCGCCTCAATGCTAACAATTAAATAATGTATTATAATTGAAATATCATGAAATCAATAAAGAAGAATATTATAACTTCGATGGTATTGCTTTTGCCATTGTGGTTTGTTGCATGTGAAAGTGAACGGGAAGTGGGAAGCACTCTTTTTCCGGAAGAAAACAGTGGTGACATTGTCAAAGCATTTATTGACAACCGTTGTTTTTATCCCAAGAATTATATGGAATCTACAGTTGTGCAGACAGGAAACGGAGGAGATTTGATTGCGGGTTCCGAACAGGTGGATCTCCGGGTGCAACTGACCAATGCTGCTCCCCAGGATTTGGTTTTTTCGATGAAAGTGGAAAATTCGGTATCGGATGCTAGAGAGGATGATGTAACATGGTTGGGAGAAGACGCAATCTCCTTTCTGAATCAAACGGTTACCATCAAAAAGGGAGAACTTGAAAGTGAGGAGATGATATCCTTCACGCTTGATGAGGAATCTGGCTCACTTAAGGAACTTGCTGAGAGTGGAATGGTAGCTTTGTCTTTGGTAACTACTGATGCAGTTGAGATAAGTGAAAATTATAGTACATATTTATGGAAAGTGAATAAGGAAATCACGAATATAGATGTGAATGGCAGTTTGAAAGATAAAACAATGATTGATGTTACTTCTTATGATGTGATTGGAGGATATGGAGTTCCTACACAAGATTTAAGTGATGATAACATGAACACGTTCCTAATGAGTTATATTGGCTATCCAAATGCTAAAATACCATTTCATATGCATGAGCCTCAGGAAATTATAGGGCTTTCAATTACTCCTGCTGGTTATTGGGGAGCATGGAATTTGGATTATTCAAAAGTGGAATTATTAGGTGGGGATGAGCCGGATAATTTGACGCGCATAGGTATAGCGACATGTACAACAGGAATGCCTTCTGATCATACTCCTTGGGAAATAGCTTTTTATTCGCCCATAAAAGTGCGATATCTGACAGTGCATGTACTGGATAATTTCTCTAATGGTGGGTCTATAAATGCATTATGTGCTGAAATACGGTTGTATCGATAGGAGTTAGGGAATATGATTATTTTTCCTAATTTGCAGTAGAATGTAATTTATACTATGCCGGTAAAGATGAAGTAGGCTTTGCTGGCATAGTTTGGTTTATAACCGTTTGGTTTTTATTGCCAAATATCTGATTCATAATGTTCGTTGCAAAACTCTTGGATTAATGTTGCCTAAATGAAGTAAAACCAATACCTTTGTACCATATTTACTAATACAAAGAGTATGACTTATCATCATTTATC
>OOCA01001045.1_pt1 | contig 13180 bp, 10 predicted proteins | sample 1671591 | NCBI WGS metagenome assembly OOCA01 (sample SAMN06348172, study PRJEB24527) | human gut metagenome | biome: human gut; feature: ankylosing spondylitis patient; material: feces | host: Homo sapiens | place: China | collected 2015-10 | reverse complement strand
GAATAACAGGTCCGGTCATTGCCAGACAGTTGAATTAAGCGACTTCGTGTCGCACATAGAGGTAGGCGTCAAATGTCGATTCCGTGACGTAATTATAGACGTACACTTGTTTGTTTTGATTGCCTTGACGGATGATTCTGCCATTGCGCTGGGTCATATCAGACGGACGCCAGCCTACATCCAGATGATGCACCGCCACAAGCAGCGTCTGGACGTTGGTGCCAGCTCCCATCTTTGCAGTGCTGCCCAGCAACACACGCACCTGTCCGCTGCGTACCTTGGAGAAAAGTTCTGCTTTCTTGTTCTCTGTATCTGCGTTGTGGATGAACTCGATCTCCTGTTCGGGCACACCGGCGTTGAGCAGCTTGGTGCGAATATCGTCATAGACGTTGAACGAACCGTCACCCTTTGGAGTAGACATATCGCAGAAAATCAGCTGGGTCAGCTTCTGCTCCTTGGTGTCGTTCCAGATGCGCAGGACGTTGTTGACGCAGGCATTTAACTTGCTGTTGGGGTCATCGGGCAGAGCGGAATTCATCAACCGCTGGTCAAGACCGATTTTGCGGCCATCCGACGTAATTTTCAACATATTATCCACAGAAGGGTCAACAGAACCGCTGTGGACTTCGGCTGCACGTTCGCTCAACGCCTGCACCATGTCCTGCTGGATTTCCGAAGGTTTGACCACCACCGTCTCAAATTTTGCATCAGGCACTGGGAGATGAAGCTGGTCGCTGGTCTTGATATCTGCTGCTTCTTTGAACATCGCCATCAGTTCAGGCAAGTTGAAGAACTTCGCAAAACGAGTGCGTGCACGGTATCCGGTGCCTTCTGGGGCAAGTTCGATGGCAGTAGTAGTTTCACCAAAAGTAGAAGCCCACGCATCAAAATGGGTCAACCCTTTCTGCTGCAAGGTGTTGTACTGGAGGTAGCGCATGAGGGTGTACATCTCGGTCATACTGTTGCTCAGGGGTGTACCCGTTGCAAAAATCACGCCACGGCCACCGGTGATTTCATCCAGATAGCGACACTTGCCGAACATATCGCTGGATTTTTGTGCCTCGCTCGTACTCAAACCTGCGACATTACGCATTTTCGTGTACAAGTAGAGGTTCTTAAACGCTTGGCTCTCATCCACAAACAACCTGTCTACGCCCAATTGTTCAAACGTAACCACATCATCTTTACGGTCTGCGCCTTGCAGCTTTTCCAGTTTCTGTTTCAGAGACTTGCGCAACTTTTCCAGCTGCTTTACTGTGAAATGCTCGCCAACCTGTGCTTTCGCTTCTTCGATGGCCTCCTCGATTTCATCCATCTGTTCCTGAATCAGACGCTCCTGTCGTTCTGCGGACAAGGGTATCTTTTCAAACTGGCTGTGTCCGATGATAACTGCATCATAATCACCGGTCGCAATTCTCGCACAGAATTTTTTTCGATTACCGGGTTCAAAATCTTTCTTGCTGGTAACCAGCAGCTTCGCATGGGGGTACAGACGTAAAAACTCGCTGGCCCATTGTTCCGTCAAATGGTTTGGCACGACAAAAAGACTTTTCTGACACAAGCCCAGACGTTTCAGTTCCATAGCGGAAGCCGCCATCTCAAAACTCTTGCCAGCAGCGACTTCGTGCGCCAAAAGGGTGTTGTACCCATACAGCACATGGGCAACCGCATTGCGCTGATGCTCTCGCAAATTGATCTCCGGGTTCATGCCCACAAAATGAATGTGGGAACCATCGTATTCACGGGGGCGGGTGCTGTTAAAAAGCTCGTTGTACTTCTTCACCAATAAGGCACGCCGCTGAGGGTCTTTCCAGACCCAGCCAGCGAAAGCATCCTTGATGGCCTGCTGTTTCTGCTGGGCGAGGGTGGTTTCGTTTTGATTCAGCACACGCTTTTCTTTCCCATCCTCCTCGATGGTATCATAAACGCGGCTGTCACGCAAATTCAAGGTATCCTCCAAAATCTTGTAAGCGTTGGCTCGGCGTGTACCGTAGGTTTCGGTGGCCATAATGTCACCGAAGCCAGTAGCAGATTTATTGCTGATTCGCCATTCGGAAGTGTAAGGGGAGTAGCGAACGGTGATGGCATTGTTGTAGCGGATACGATAGGGCGGCTGAAAAGTTTCCATCATAAACTGTTGTACGATAGAGGGGTCAAGCCATGTGGCACCCAAACGCACATCAATTTCAGATGCCTCCAGATCTTTGGGCTGTGCCTTGGTCAGTGCTTCCTCATTGACCTTGAACTCCGGGTGGTTTTCCGCAGCAAGCTGTGCCATCCGCAGCTTATCACGTACATTACCCGAAAGGTATTCGTCCGCAGTCTGCCAGCCTGCTTCCGGGTCGTCAGCATCCGCAGCAGGGTCTTTGAAAATCACGCCGGACAATTCGGTGGTGATGCGCTCATAGTTACCGGGAGTGCCCAGCAGTTCTGCCATATAAGGCAGATCAACCTTGCCATGCTCCCCGATGGACACTGCCAGTGCTTCACTGGGGGTATCCACGCTAGTGACAACACGCTCTGGCCGAATCGTCCGCTTGGTGAACATATCTGCCTTGGACTTGAGATTTTTATTCTCGTCCAGATTCTCCAGTGAGCAGAGCAGATAGTAGGAACTGTCATCATCGAACAGGCGGGCATTTTTCTTGTCGTTGATCAGCCCGTATTTTGCAGTAAAGGCATCGTAGGCGATGTTCAAACGCTCCTGTGTTGCCTTGATGTCGGCATCGGGGTAATCCTCCAATTGCTGCTGAATCAGCTCGTTGACGATCTGCCGCAGCTCCACCATGCCGGTGACACGCCCCTTGGCGGTGTCGGACAGCTCCACCTGCGTCATCACGGAGTTTTCCCGGTAGAACACCTCGCCGTCCACCACGGTGTAGGAGAAATTCTTCACCTCCGGGTCGGCAGGCAGGGTGCGCCGGGTGGTTTCTTCCTCGGCAATGTCGGGGGCGTCCACCTCGGCGGCAGTATACTGCCCCTCGATGTGCTGCACTGCCTCGGCAAGCTGGTCGGCAAGGTTTGCGCCCTCGATGGGTGCAACGGTCAGTTCCTCTCGTCCGTACTGGGTGCTTTCGGTAGTCAATTCGCCCAGAACCATCTCCGGGTGGTCCACGAAATACTGGTTGATGGCAAAGCCATCCTCGGTCTTGCCAAGCTGCACCCATGCAGGTTCGATGTCAGCAGGGCGGTCACGCTTCTGCAAAAAGATAATATCGCTGACAACATCCGTACCAGCGTTGGCACGGAAAGCGTTGTTGGGCAGACGAATGGCCCCCAGCAAATCGGCACGTTCTGCCATGTGTTTGCGGGCGGTGCTGTCCTTGCTGTCCATGGTGTAGCGGCTGGTGACGAACGCCACCACGCCGCCCGGCCGCACTTGGTCGATGGCCTTGGCAAAAAAGTAGTTGTGGATGCTGAATCCCAACTTGTTGTACGCCTTGTCGTTGGCCTTGTAGTTGCCGAAGGGCACATTGCCCACCGCCAGATCGTAGAAATCACGGCGGTCGGTGGTCTCAAAGCCAGCCACAGTAATGTCAGCCTGCGGGTACAGTTTTTTCGCAATGCGCCCGGTGATGGAATCCAACTCCACGCCGTATAAGCGGCTGTCTGCCATGCTGTCCGGCAGCATTCCAAAGAAGTTGCCCACGCCCATACTAGGTTCCAGAATGTTACCGCTGCGGAAACCCATGCGCTCCACCGCATCGTAAATACTACGGATCACGGTGGGGCTGGTGTAGTGGGCGTTCAGGGTGCTGGAACGGGCGGCGGCGTATTCGTCCTCGGAAAGCAGCCCTTTCAGTTCGGCACACTCTTTTGCCCAGCCGTCCTTATTGGGGTCAAAGGCATCTGCCAGACCGCCCCAGCCCACATATTGCGAAAGTACCTGCTGTTCCTCGGCGGTGGCACCCCGATGCTCTTCTTCCAGCTTGAACAGGGTACGGATGGCTTCGATGTTCCGGGCAAATTTCTGTTTGGGGCCTCCGACACCCAAATCATCATCCGTGATGTGGAAGTTCCCGGCAAGTTCAAGTGTGGATCGTTCCGGTTCAACTGCATCCAGAGCAGGTGATTTTGAGCCAATCGTCTGGATCACAATATCATAAGGCATACGGTTTTCTTCAGCAGGGTATATGGCAACCGTTTTTACAGTATCATCTGGCTGCGTAGTAACCTGTTCATTCTGCCGCAAGCCATCCTCGAATTGTCGTTTGTTGATAACTTCGTTATCCCACGACTGCCCCTGTGCGCTGGTGTCGATGCGAACATCCGTTTCGCCCACATAGCCGATTGTTCCTTCGATGGTTCGGGTAGGAAGGTCAACGATAACACTGTCACCGACCTTATAATCGGGCAGGGGGTGTTCCATCACATCCTGTTCCTGCTCGTACAACTCCCGGACAAGAGCCAGCGGCTCTTCCCGGAAAATAGGCATCCGCATTTCTGCCAGTGCCACATCCTGCAGGGTCACACTGTCCTTGCCGAAATTGACGTTATCCACCCGGAATGCTCGCCCCTCCATGTGGATGGTAGTGCCCAGCGGCAGATAGTCCTCCCGGCGCAGATACTTGGTTTGGTGGTGGGTGCCATCCTCGTTCAGCCCGGCAAGGTAGATGTTCTCGCCGCACTGCCACAGTTGTTTGGCACGGTATGCCCACTGGTCGCGGGGAAAGCCGATGACTGGGACGGTGCCCAGTGCTGTTTCTCTCGTAAACAAAGCACTGTTGAGAGCTTTTGCGACCTTGGCAGCATCTTCTCCATAGAACATAAAATTGCCGCCAGCTTCAAATCCAACCAGAGTATCCGGGTGCTGCGCCTTTAATGCAGTGTATTCGGCTGCACTGGCGGCGTTCAGTTCAAGGGGAAAGTCGATGGCTCTTCTTTCTTTGTCCGACAGGTAGCGGTCAGACTGAATCATCAGGTCAATATATTTTTCGACCCGATCCCAGCGGAGAAGCACTTTCTGATGGTCGGGATAATGCTCAAACGTCAGACCCTTGCTGTCATGGTCAAGCCAACCACTGCTTCCGTCTAGATAAGTGTGTGAAGAACCGCCGGGGCCATACGGTGCATATTCGTTGGCAAGAGCTTTTGCCCGGAGTTTTCGGTCAGGCTGCAACTGATAAATTTTCCATATCCGAAGTTTGCTGCCTTCAACATTGGAACCTCTCCGCAGCGCATTTTCAATCTCCGCCTGCGACAAAACAAAAGCGGAGGGCGATTTTTCGCTCTCCGCTTGGTCGATGGATTCAATTTGTTTGGCTTCGGTGGGAATGTGGGCATCGAAGAAACTTAACTGTAAATCAGTTCGTTCAGCACCAGTTCCTCGGCCTGTGCTTTCAGGCTGTTCATGTGCTGCACCCATGCCATCTGATTCTGCTCCTTGTCCGGGGCCGGGCTCTTCGCCAGCAGTTCGGTCATCATCTGCCGCATCCGGCTCTCTGCCGTCTGCTCCACCTCCATCAGGTGCGGGTACAGGCTCCCCGACAGGAGCATCGTGTTGTACAGCACCGGGCGATGATTCATCAGATACGTCCGGCGCAGCCTGCCGTACTTGCCCAGCGGGGTCTTCGGCTGATGGAGGGTCAGGTTCGGGAGAAGATAATCCCCGGTCTGCGTGTAACTCAGATTGCTGCTCATATTCATGCTGGCTCCTTTCATTGTTTCGGCGGCGAATGGTAGTTTTTACGGTGCGCTCGATGTTACGCAGCACCTCCCGGCTCATGTCGCTGACGGCTGCGCCGAGGGCGTAGACACTATCCGGGGTTGAGAAATTGTAGATTGCCTGAAAATCGTCCTTGTCGAACCACCCGGCAGGCTCAATGCCGCAGCGTTCCAGCAGCGTGTAGGTGACGCTGATGGCGGCGGCAGACTTGAACTGCATCTCCACCCCGGCTTCATCATAATCCATCAGCAGCGAACCGTCAACGATGGCGCGGATGTCCCCGCCGTTGTTGTCCCAGTAATCTGCCACCAGTTTCCCGGCAACGTCCGCAAGCTGCTGGCTGACACGCTCTCCGCTGATGCCATAGGTCTTGTTCAACATTTCCGAAACCGGCTGTTTCAGATCGTCATTGTATTGCCACACCTCCGGGTCACGGGAATTGCGGCGCACCCCGGTGTCGCTTACGTCAAAGACGTAGTGCAGCCGGGGGAATCCGCTGGATTCGTCCAGCAGGGCGATGCCCTTGGCACCCCGGCGCACATAACGGTTCATCCGGTTGTTCCAGATGTCAAAGTCGGCGCAGGCGGTGGCATCGGGGCGCTGGGCGTAGATCATCAACTGGTCCGCAAAGGGGTACTTGTACAGCCGGGATGCGGTGGTCAGATAGTCCGTCCAGCTTTCCCAATACCGGGTCAAGCCGTTCGCCGTGCGCTGGGCAAGGGCGAGATATTCTTCGGTTTTGCTTGGCATTTTAGCCTCCTTTTCCAGATTTTAGAGTATAAAAAGAGCGGGCAACCGTTTTGGGGCTGCCCGCTGGAAAGTGTATTGAGATAAGATTATTTGCTATTGTCCTTTATGTACTTCATAACGCAGCACCCCATCACGATGACAGGAAGCACTGTTCGTAAACCGAGGTCGCCGACCCGCACATTTGCATCAATCACAAGTCCTGCAAACCATGCCGCTAAAGTGAAAACAGTTGCCCAACCGTAACTCATAGAACTGTACTCCTTCATATGTGAATATTCAAAACTCTCTTCTCAGCTTCAGCTTTCATAGCTGCCCGCAAGGAACTTACATTTATTCGACTCGAATGTTTACCGGATTCAGTGTAAGGTTGCCTCCGCCCGCCACCTTATACCATTTGCCTCGTTCAAGTTTGATTCTTTCCGTTACGCCCTGTGTAATATATCCGATTCTATATTTTTTTCCAGTCTCTACATCGGTAAAGACCACCTCAGTATCACAATCACCGCTCACTTTTACAGTTCCCCAAAGTGGCTGTATTTGTTCTGTCTTTATGGTGCCTTCATCGTTTGAAAGGGTGAAAGTATGGCTTCTCTGAATATTGATATAAATCGCCACCAGAAAAACCGTTGCCAGACATAAAGCAAACCTTCTTGTTTTCATCGAAACACCTCCTGCAAATTCGGTTTTATCGAATCATATCACATAAGCGGACTCTTCAAACTTACAGCTCAGTTTCCACCGCAAGCTGCTCCTGCTTCTCTTTTTCATCAGCGATTTGGACATCAACATCTTCGCGCATCTTTTTCAGAAGTGCAAGGACTCGCTTGATTTGACCTTTGGTATTCTCTACTCTGCTCTGTGCCTGATTGATGTGATCCAGAACTGCCCAGTCTGCAAAGAGCCCGTCAAAGAAGAAATCCGCAAATTTTAGAAAGCTGTCCACCGTAACCTGAAGGTCGGCGGCGATTTCAACATCGGAAAGTTCAGTTTTGAACCGCCGCAGTTCCACTTGAAGCTGTTCGATTTGTTCCTGCGCATCGTCCAGTTCCTCATACTTGGCAAGATCAGCCATCAAACCGCCGCCCATTACGTCCCATGTACTCCAGCCCTCGGCATTGTCGAGGGTTTCCAGAACTTCATTGACCGTATGCAGGGCGGTCTTTCCGGCGTTGATAGCTTCCAGCAGCTCCCGTTTTTGGACTTTCAGCGCGGCAATACGGCTTTCGCTTTCCGCAACCTGCTGTGCGGCAGGGTGGGCAGATGCTTTGATGCTTTTGATTTTTTCGGAAAGAGCAGCTTGATACTGCCTTTCGCAATCGGACAGCCGTGCCAACCTATTTTGAATTTGTGCTAAATCAGCATCAACGGAAGAAAGGTCATGGAGAGCCACATCGTACTTGACACGGGCTGCATAGGCTTCTTGCCGTTCCTTGTCCAGCTTCTCATCCATCTTTCCGATGACCTGATAGAAAAATGTGGCAAGGCTGTGTCCCTCCAGACGGTCCACGTCAGCCTGTTCCGCCAGCTTGGATTTTTCCAGCTTTTTCAGACGATCAGCAAGCGTATCTCTCTGGGCGGTCAGTTCTTTCTGCTTTGCTTCACAGTTCTTCTTTTCTGCGACCTGCTGCCAAAGTTCTTTCAACGTAGAATCACTCATATGGAATGTCCTTTCCCGGCATTACAGTTCTTCGTTCAGAAGCTGGTTCAAAAAATGCTGCCGATTATTTACAAATGTTTTGGTGATAACGTAGCTGTCCGTATCTTCATACTGACAAGGATGAATCGTGCCATTGTCGAAGCTAAAAATTTCAGCATCAGGCATTCCGAGGAGAATGGGTGAATGTGATACTATAATGAATTGCGCCCCTTCTTGGGCACACCGATAAATGTTAATCAGTAACGTGAGCTGCCTCTGCGGGGATAAAGCGGCTTCCGGCTCGTCAAAAATATAGACTCCATCTGCACCCATGTAGTCCTGCGCAATGGCGAGGAAACTTTCACCGTGTGATTTTTGGTGATAGCCTTTGGAGGGATGATCGTCATCGGAATAGTCGATTTCCTTGGTGGCTACATTGTAGAAGCTCTCTGCCCGGAGAAAATACCCGAACTTTGGTCTACGATACCCTTTGGAAATCGTCATAGCCTCACATAGTTCCGAATGGGAGTTGTATGTGGAAAATGAATAATTCTTCGTTCCACCCTCTGCGTTGAAGCCGTAAGCAACAGCGATTGCTTCCAGAAGCGTAGATTTTCCGCTTCCATTTTCGCCAACAAAGAACGTAATGGGCTTATGGAATGTAAAAGTGTCGATTCCGCTGATGGCAGGAATCTGACGAACATAATTGTATGGGCGAACTCTGTTCCAGTCGATGGTCAGCCCTTGGATAAACAGATCATTCATACAGTACTCCTTACTATATAATGTAGGAGAACGCTTAGTTCCGCTCAAACCCAAGATAGCGGGTGCCCTGAAAACTCAGTTTTCCGATGTCGCCCTGCACGAGCAGACCATAATCGCTTCCGTCCACTTCAAATTCCATCCGGTCTCCGCTTTCTACCTGAAAGGTCACATAATAGGAAGTGTAGGTGCTGGTTCTATATCCATGTGCACCAGACAAATCCCCAGCGTTTGCAGCGTCGGAATGCGAAATATCAGTTCGCTTTGCTACCACTGCTGCTGGAACAGATAGACGGGGTGAGTGATTGTTTTTGTTCCATGTGCGAAGATTTGAAATCAGCGTAAAAATAAATAGACACATCAATCCGAAAAAGATAAGTGGGAATACTATGCTGAACACAGTGTTAAACCAGCCAAAAAACATATTACTCCTCCAAAATTTCCTCCAGCAGGTCTTTTACATCGTCCAGAAAAGATTCTTCTCCGAGGGTGTTCACCTTGAAGAACACCGCTTGACTGCCGCCCGCTGTAATTGCAGACAGCCGAATCGGGCTATCTCCATTCTGGAACATGGTCAGTGTCAGACTCAGGCGGTTGCCGCCCATCATGCTGTACCGCTCAAATACACGGACACTGCACCGGGCATCGCCCTCTTTGAAATCACTGCCTGCCTCTAAATCTGCCGACCAACTGCTGTCCGGGATTTCTTGTTCCAGCTTCCGAAGCAACTTGTCAAAATTCTTGTTTCGGATGGTCTTTTCAAAGATTGCCATAATGGTTCCTCCGTTCTGACAATTAAAAATCGGTCCCTTATTTTTGATACGAGCAGAGCCACAGGAAAATTGCGGAGAAATCGCTTGAAGAGAGGAATTTTGTCTAATTTGATTATAGCATATCTTTTGGAAGAACAAAATACTTTATGTACGCCGCCCGCAGGCGGCAAAGATCAATCCGGGGGAAATTCCAGTTCGGCAAACTCCGCATCCGTCAGCAGTTTCAGCTTTTCGATAACCTGTTCGGACAGCTCCCGCAGGGCAGTTTCATCGGGCATCAGGTAGCACTGCATGAGCCGCAGTTCGTGGATAAGCCCCAGCCGGGTGCCGGTGTTGTAGAGCATCATCAGGGTCAATTCCTCGTGGTCAAAGTTCATGTTCATCCCTCGCTTTCCGGCAGACGGTAGGATTGCACTCCGGGGTATCGCACTTTTCCTTGAGATTCATCAGCACCGAAGGGCGTTCCGGCTGCTTGTCCAGAAACCCCTGTAAATCTTTGAAGCCGATGCTGTCCACATAATGCACAGATACATCGCCGTTGCGTTTGAGTGCGATCACATCGCTGACCGACAGGCTGTGCCCCTCAAAATCCTGCGGACGAGAGAGGTTGAACATCTGAAACAGTTCTTCCAAAACTTCACTGTTCGACACATCCTGCCACATGGCGGGCAAATCAGCATAGTAGGTGACCTCATAATGCTCCGGGTTGGGCATTTTGCCCCGACGATGCAGTTCCCGCATGGAAGCAAATCTTTCATCGAGGATTTTTTCGTCATGCCGCAGCTGCATCACCATATAAACATCGCACCCTGCGTTCAGAAACTTCTGAGGGATGTCCGTCATGGGTTCACCGTCAAAATTCTGGTTCCATTTTTGCTGCATCGTCCACCTCACAGTTCTGGCGCAGAACGTGCAGAGGATTTTGGCGCAGACGTATCACTTGCCAGTGCTGCCAGCTTTTCCAATGTGGAAGGGCGGTGATCTGCACTCAGTTCCTCGGCTTCCGCAACTTTGTCCATGACGGCATCGTAGTCCTGCAACAGCCGCCGGCCCTTTTCCAAGTGGTGCGCTTCCAGAATCTGCTCACGGGCTTCCTGAATGGTCAGTTCCGGGGCATTCAGCTGCCCGCCGTCCATCACAGAATAATCGCTGTGGTAAATGGTGTAGTCCCATCCATCCTCATAGGACTGGATGGCAAGGTAGCCTTTGCCGCCCAGTTCCCATGCAGCCTGCTCGTCCTGTGTCTGAATCTCCGGGTAGAAGTCTGCATGGTTTCGTTCCATGACTTCGGCAAACTGGCAGATGTGGAACACATTGCCCAGACCGCCCATGTCAAAGTGGTAATCATCCAGATGTTCCACCCGTGCCGTAAAACTGCGCCCATCCGGGTAATCCACCTGAATCACGCCGCCATCTGGAATGCGATAGAGGTCATCATAGTGGCTGTTGATGAGACGAATATCCTTCTGCAGCATTTCCGGCTCCCAGATGCGCCGCCTGCCAATGCCCGCCTGCGGGATGTTTTCAAGGATCTTTACGCTTTCCTGTTGGATGGCCTTACGGTCATCGTCCGAAAGTTCAAACAGATACCAGTTCCGGGCGGCAGGAATGGTGTTTTGTCCATCTGGCGGCAGATTCTTTTCCGAGATCTGCCCACTTTCCAGCGGCTCGCCAGTTACCTTGTTATAAGTGGCAAAGCCGACCCCTGCACTGTTTTCCCGGAGATGCAGATAGCGTTCATCGTTGATAAGGTAGACCGCTTCTTTTATCTGCTCCATCAGCACCCACCCTCAAATTCCAGCGAAAACTTGCTGCGGCCATCGGCTTCACAGGACAGCAGCACGGTGGCATTGTAGGTCTTGCCCTTGGCACTCTTGCAGTCCTTCAGGCGGACCCGACCATCCCGCAGCAGCTTGTCTGCCACATGAGCGTCCATGCGTTTGCCGAGCCGTTTCAGAAAAGCATTATCCTTCCACAGCACGAAACGGCACTCCCGGTTCTCGCAGAACCAGCCCTTTTCGCGCTCCACGACAGGCTTACCGCAGTTCGGGCAGATACCAATAATCTTGTTTTTCATAAGCGCATTCGCTCCCTTCGCAGCCTCGGTGGTCATTACCAGCGAGGAGATCATTTCCTTGATTTCAGTCATAAAAGTTTCCGGCTCCATTTCGCCACGTTCGATTTGCAGCAGCTTTGTTTCCCAATCGGCGGTCATTTCCGGGGATTGGATCTCTTCGGGGATCACGGTGATGAGGGCTTTGCCTTTGTCGGTGGGCAGCAGCACCTTGGTTTTCTTGGTGCCCTTGCGTTCCAGAAAGCCCTTCTGCACCAGTTTTTCAATGGTAGCAGCTCTGGTTGCCGGGGTGCCGATGCCCTGACGCTCCACGCCCTCTGGCATACTGTCTGTACCCGCCGCCTGCATAGCTGACAGGAGGGTATCTTTGGTGAAATGCTTCGGCGGGGACGTTTGCCCCTCTTTCAGTTCGGCACCGGCAACGCTGCACTGGCTCTGCTCCTGCACATCCGGCAGAACAACCGGTTCTTTCTGCTTGCCCAGAAGTTCCCCCAGCATTTTTCGTTCCATGGCTTTCCATCCGTCGGACAGCACCACCTTGCCTTTTGCGGAAAACTCCTCTTCAGCGCAGATGGTGGTGAGCGTAGTTTCTGCATAGCGGTGAGGTTCGCCTACGGCGCAGAGCAGCCGTGCGGAAATCAGCCGCAGGACATTCCACTCCCCGGCAGGGAGGGCGGCAAGATCTGCGTTTGCCATGCTTTTCGTAGGTAGCAGCGCATGATGGTCGGTGACTTTGCTGCCGTTGATGACCTGCTGCACATGGATGGGAATCGGCTTCTCCACGGCAAACGCCCTGCCCGTGTCCGTCACAAGCCCCGGAAGGGATGCCGCCATATCCTCCGTCAAAAATCGGCTGTCCGTGCGGGGGTAGGTGATGAGCCGTTTTTCGTAAAGACTTTGGGCATAATCCAAGGTCTGCTGTGCCGTAAATCCCAGCAGACGGTTGGCATCCCGCTGCAATGCGGTAAGGTCATAGAGTTGCGGCGGACTTTCGGACTTTTCCTTGCGTTCCATCTTCTGCACCGTGACACGTCCCTCCTTTCGGCATTTGGAAAGCAGCAGTTCGGCATCCGCTTTCTGAGAAAACCGTTTGCTGAATGCGGTGCCGCCGTCTGCAAGGGTCAGGGCAACCGTGCAGAATTTCTCCGGCACAAAGGCGGCAATGGCGGCTTCCTGTACCACCGTCATGGCAAGTACCGGGGTCATAACACGCCCCACCGCCAAAGGCTGACCGTACAGACACGAAAAAAGCCGGGACGCATTGATACCGACCATCCAGTCGGCACGTTCCCGGCAGAGTGCAGCCTGATACAAGGCATCGTATTCAGTTGACGGTTTGAGTTTCTGAAAACCCTCGCGGATGGCGGTTTCCTCCATGCTGGACAGCCACAGGCGAGAAAAGGGCTTTTTGCAGCCTGCTTGCTGGTACACCAAGCGGAAAATCAGTTCTCCCTCGCGCCCTGCGTCTGTAGGATAGTTCTCGGAGGTGACTTTTCTGACTTTGTTACTCGATGGCATCC
>OOCA01001039.1_pt1 | contig 13306 bp, 10 predicted proteins | sample 1671591 | NCBI WGS metagenome assembly OOCA01 (sample SAMN06348172, study PRJEB24527) | human gut metagenome | biome: human gut; feature: ankylosing spondylitis patient; material: feces | host: Homo sapiens | place: China | collected 2015-10 | reverse complement strand
CGGTAATGAGTTTCGGAGTATAGTATTTGTAATGCAACATAAACCAATACTCAATACATCCACTAGTCATTAGTAATCTTACCCGTATTCCTTGTTTTTTTCTCAAGTTACGAAGTTTCTTTATAATCGTAAACCTATCATTCCATTTTGGAATATCCTTTTCTTCTATATCATAAAAAAACCATATTTCATCTGTTACATCTATGCTGTTTTTATATTTGGGCGACTTTGAAAACTTTGCATCTGCTTCTTCAAACAGTCCTGTATCTGGTGGCCTTTTTAAAACAGCAACATCCGAGAAAGTCTTTTTTAAATAATCAGTGTATGCCTGTTCACTTTCACCTTCGCAAAATACATAGATTAGTGGTTTGGCAGATTTTACTTTACGAGGCATTATTCCACCTCCTCAATCTCAATATCAGGAGTTGCACCATATTTACCAAGCAAATATCCCTTTCTGATATTTTCTGTAGTTCTGGTACCTAATCCACTAATACTATAAAGTTCTGATATCCCATCTTCATTGCTTTTGTCTGCAAAGTACAACTGATCCTTACGCAGGATTTCCATATTCATAAGTTCCGTGTTATGAGTCGTAAAGATAAGCTGCGCTCCTTTTGGGTTAGACTGCTTACTCTGGAATTTTGCCACAACAAAATCTACCAACATTGGATGAAGTTCTTTTTCAATTTCATCAACGATAAGAACTCCGCCTTTTTTCAGTGCTGACTCGATTGCAGGTGCAATAGACATGAGTTTTCTGGTTCCGTCTGATTCATCCGATAATTCTAACGGGTATAAAACCGCTTCTCCATTAGCATTGATACCCTGATGTTTCGATATTGCTTTAACCTCATTCATTTTTAATCTTGTTTCTGAGTTGCTCGACGTATCTGCCAGAATATGCATAAACTGAATCAAGGCTGTTTTTATACCGTCTGGTATATTCTCGGGAAAACTTAGATTGTCCTTAATTTCCTTACTGTCAATTTCAAATTGCATACTTTCGATACCGAGATCCGCAGCTTTAGCATAATCCGAAATCGCCTGTAGCATATTGGCATCATTAGAATAATCCAACAGCTGTTTAGGAATATCTGAATAATCCCTTGAAAAATAAAGCAATTCCCGAAACCACTTCATTGCAGTTGCGCAAATAGCGTCATTCATTGTACAAGCCAACGAAAAGAACAACTGATTCGATGCAACGGTTTCGCTGATTAACTTTCTTTTTGCCTTTTCTTCTGTAAAAATAAATGATTGATTTTCTCTTTTAAAAACTAACGCTTTTTGTCCCTTTGGTGCGTGGTATAAATATTCTTTATATATCTTTTCCTTTGTTGCAGCAAAGGAATACCAGTATTTAATTCCGTCTAGAGTATAGATAAATTCAAATTCTGTTGGTTCATCTTCAGAATAATCATTTAAAGCAAATGGTATTACTGGTATTTTTGCGTTTTCGTGCTGTGTTCTTTGTGCATTTTTAATGAATTGCACAGCCAGCCAAAACGCCCGGATTACATTACTTTTACCTCCACCATTTTTTCCATATATAGCAACGCTCGGTAATAAGTTCAACGAACCATATGAAATCAAGCTCTTTTTGAAGGGGCCAAGCCCCGTTGCTTCCATAGATAGCGTCGCCTCATCACGAAATGATCTATAATTCTTGAACCTGAATTCTATCAACATAATTATCCCTCCAAATTCATTTTCTATTAGTATATACTTATTTCATAATATATTCAAATAATATTATCGAATAATGTGATATTTTTGCTTTGATTTCGAACATAATTCGACAATCATCCGGATGATCCGATGTGATTTTCGAAAATTTATAAAACATCCACTGCGGACAGATATGTATAATATCTTCCGCAGCGGGTATTTTATTTATACAGAGATATTTTAGAAATCATGCCCATGGCAGGAACGATAGGACGATAACTGTCTGATATTTTACTTGCGTGAAAGAGCAGAGTATAATATAATGAAAAGAACAAATAGTTCTAAAATGACAGAGAAAAAATCCATCCGCGCAGCTAAAAAACGCCGGATGGACCATTCACGTACAGAGATTTCGCAGATTGTTTTAATCTGCGAAATGGGCACCGGAAACGTGCATGAGATCAAAGGTTAAGAAATGATCCGACCACTGATCTGACCATTTATAGAAGAGATAGAAGAAAGCGAATCCAGAATGTTCCGCTTGGTATCCATAGATGGATGGACATATTTATTCAAAGTGATATTTACATTAGAATGACCAAGCATTTCGCTGACACTCTTGACATCAGCCCCATTGCTGATACAGTTTGTCGCAAATGTATGGCGCAGTGCGTGAAAGTGAGACTTCTTTATATATGCTTTATTCAGATAAGAATAAAACTTGTACTGATAAGTACGGGGTTCCATCGGGGAAAATTTATTCAACACATAAACCCCATCATCCTTACAAGAGAGAAGAAATGGAAAGAGAAATTCCGGAATCGGGATCTCCCGGACAGAGCAGAGCGTTTTGGGAGGTCCCTCATACAGAATCGTTTTCCGATCCTCCTGCCCGACCTGAATCCTCTGGACAGTCCTGTTAATATGAATTGTTTTTCTCTGGAAGTCGATATCTTCCCACTTTAAGGCACAGATTTCCCCGAGTCTCAGTCCCATATACAGGCATATCAGAATGCCAAGCTTACAGGAATCAAGATCCGAGAGCAGATAGAGGCATAGCTTCTGCTGGTCTGTAGCATTTATTGTCTGCACGGGTTTGGGAACTGTCCGCAGCTTTTCTGTTTTTAAATGAATTTTCGGAGTGCCGCAGTATCGGTTTCCATAAGATAAAATCTGATTCAGTACACAGTAGATACTTTTATATAGACTGGCGGATATCTCCTTTGGCAGGGCTTTCTCTATGATTTCCAGGCTGATTTCGTCTGCTGTCAGACTGCCAAAAGTATCCCGGATATGCATGTCATAGATGTTGGCATATTTTCTGTAGGTGGAGTACTTGCGATTATCCTTAATATAGATAAGCCACAACTGACCGATTTCATCAAGACTCATATCAACACTGCCATTTAGGGGAGCTGTCTGCTCTTTTGGGGAGAGCAGAGTAATCTCAGATTCTTTCTTGCTGTTAAAGAGTTTCTGTTTTACTTCATTATAAGAAGGGGCATATACGGAACGGTATTTTTTGCTTCCATTTATATAGATCAGATATCGGCCTTCCCATCTGCCGTCACTTCTTTTTCGTATGTTTTCTCCTCGTCTTGCCAAAATATAAAACTCCTTTCTATGGCTCCTGACCACGATTCTGACCCGTAATGGAGATACTTTCCAGAAGTCAGATTGATTTTCTTACAAAAAGCACTAAATAAATTGGTCAGTTTATGTTATAATGTACTAAATAAATTGCCATTTATTGACAAAATAGCTTAATCAGCATATTATATTAGCAGTGATTTGATAAGAAATTTAATAAAATTGGGGAGGTTGGCGCGTATGTGCCCATTTCGCAGATTAAAACAATCTGCGAAATCTGAATTCCTCTTTTTGTGTACTTTGGAGGAATACCGAAATGAGCATACATCTTTTCAAACACAATCAGGAAGCGTATAACGCAGTTACCGCCATGCTTGAGCAGGAGAAAATGGCAGCAGTCATCCATCCCACAGGCACAGGGAAATCCCTGATCGCATTTAAGCTGGCAGAGGAACATCCATCAGAGAAATTCTTATGGCTTTCACCAAGTGAATATATCTATCAGACACAGCTGGAGAACCTCGGAATGGAATTCGATAACATCCAATTCATGTCCTACAGCCGTCTGATGAAGAACGAAGACAGCATCGAAACCCTGCATCCGGATTACATCATTCTGGATGAATTTCATCGCTGTGGTGCCGCAGAATGGGGCAAAAGCGTCAGGAAACTTCTGACCGCCTGTCCAGATGCGAAGAGACTCGGGCTGTCTGCGACCAATATCCGCTATCTGGACAACCAGAGAAATATGGCAGAGGAGATTTTTGATGGAAAGATTGCATCCGAGATGACACTCGGAGAAGCTATCGTCCGGGGAATACTCCCGGAACCGAAATATGTGATTGCCATGTATTCGTATAAGAAAGAACTGGAACAGTTAAAGAAAAGAATCCAGGCATTATCGAATCAGGGCCTCATCACAGAGAACCAGAAACTGCTTGAGCAGCTGCGCCGCGCACTGGAACAGGCAGAGGGACTGGACATTGTGTTTGAGAAGCACATGGAAAAGAAAAATGGAAAATATATCGTCTTTTGTTCCGGTAAAGAACATATGGACGAAATGAAAGAGCAGGTCAGTACGTGGTTTCGTCGGGTAGACCGCGAGCCGCGGATCTATACAGCGTTTTATAACGATACTGCTACAGACAGAGAATTCAGGGAATTTAAGAAAGATAACAGTGCACATCTGAAGCTTCTTTTCTGCATTGATATGCTCAATGAAGGGGTTCATGTGGATGATGTGGACGGTGTGATTCTTCTGCGTCCGACGGTGTCACCGATCATTTATCTTCAGCAGATCGGGCGTGCATTGTCAGCGGGCAGCGGGAAGACACCAGTTATTTTTGACCTGGTTAATAATTTTGACAGTCTTTCTTGTATTGACTGTCTGAAGAAAGAAATGGAAGAAGCATTTGTGCTGTTTCCGACGACGTATGGGAAAGGGTTCCGCTTTAGTGAGCGTTTCCACATTACGGAGGAGACGAAGGACTGCAGGATGCTTTTCCAGAAACTGCAGACGAATTTAAGTTCCGCCTGGGAAACCTATTATATTGCCGCAAGGCAGTATTACCGGGAGAAAGGGAATCTGAAAGTTCCGAAGAGTTATCAGACGCAGACAGGGCTTACGCTTGGAAGCTGGATTCAGACGCAGCGCAGGGTCCGTGCAGGTTCGGTGACCGGGAACCTGAGTGAGGAGAAGGTCAGGAAGCTGGATGAGATCGGGATGGTCTGGGACAGTAAGGACCAGAGCTGGAATGAGGCGTTGAGAGAATTGCAGGCTTATTATGAGGAGCATGGGAATCTGGATGTTAAGGCTAGATATGTGACGGAGAATGGGTTCAGGCTTGGGAGATGGGTCTGTAATTTGAGAACGAAAGTGAAGAATAAGGGACTGGATCAGGCGCTGACGAAGGAACAGCAGGGAGAGCTGGAGAAGTTGGGGATGATCTGGGATCGGAATGGGGAGAAATGGGAAGAGTATTTCCGGGCGGCACAAGGGTATTATCTGGCGCATGGGGATCTGGAGGTTCCGGTGAAGTATGTGACGGAGAATGGGGTGCCGCTGGGGAGATGGCTCGCGGAGATTGGGAGCCAGTTTGATGAGAAAAATGCATGCCGGAGTTCATTGGAGGAGAGACAGTTGGAACGGCTTAGGCAGATTGGGTTTAAGACGGAGAAGAAGACGGTCAGACAGTGGAATGAGAAGTATGCGCTGGCGAAAGATTACTATGAGGAATATGGAAATCTGAATGTTCCGGTTTCGTATAGTGTGAATGGAGTGAAGCTGGGGAGGTGGATCTCGAATATACGGGCGAAGAGGAAACATCCTGAGGGGAGCGGGATGGTGTTGGATGAACATAGGATTAGGCAGTTGGACAGCATAGGGATGGACTGGAAATAGGAAGAGAAAAAGAAAACGGAAAAATATTTACAGGAGTCAGGTATGTACAGAAAAAAAAGAAGAAGCTGGACAAAGCATGTTGATTTTATGCTGCTGGATGTTTTATGCATGCAGCTTGCATTTGTCATTTCTTATATTATTCGCTTTGGGACGGATAATCCCTATACAGATGGTGATTACAGAACCCTTGCGATCGCATTTCTTTTTATCGATTTCTTTGTGGAAATCGTATCAGATTCTTTCAAAAATGTTCTGAAGAGGGGATATTTCGATGAGTTTATTGCAACGTGCAGACATGTGATCCTTGTAGAACTGATCGTAACCTTCTACTTATTTACAACACAGACGGGAAGCTTTTATTCAAGGTTCTCTTATTACATTATGGTTCCGTTTTATATAGTCACAGACTATGCGGCCAGAGTGATATGGAAAAAAATTCTTCGGAAAATCGGATTCAATTCAGCAAAAAAATCACTTTTGATCATAGCACCGGAAAAAATCCTCAGGGAGACCCTTCAGATCGTATCAGCGGACAGACGCGGTTATGCAAAAGTAACCGCAGTCTCTCTGGATACAGACCTTAAGGGAAAAAATATCTGCGGGATTCCCATCGTTGCAGACAGAGATGGGATTATCGAATATACCTGCGGAGAGTGGGTAGATGAAGTGTTTATCCCGCCATGCGCAGAAAGCGAATACCCCAATGAGCTTGTAGGGGCTTTCCTGGAAATGGGAATAGCCGTACATACAGGAATCACGAAATACGGATCCTTCCCTGCAGGATGCCAGCAGGTAGAGAAAATTGGCGTATATACAGTTATTACCACAAGTATGAACTATGCAGAGTCATCAAAACTTCTGGTGAAACGTCTGATGGACATTGCAGGCGGTCTGGTCGGATGTCTGATCACCCTGCTGATCACCATAATTGTGGGACCAATGATTTACATCAGTTCACCTGGACCGATCTTCTTTGCACAGGAAAGGATCGGACGAAACGGAAGAAAATTCAAAATGTATAAATTCCGAAGCATGTATATGGATGCCGAAGAGCGGAAAAAAGAGCTTATGGCACAGAACAAAATCAGCGACGGACTGATGTTCAAGATGGATTTTGACCCGAGGATCATCGGGAACAAGATCCTGCCCGACGGAACCAGAAAGACAGGAATCGGACAGTTTATCAGGAAGACAAGCCTGGATGAATTCCCGCAGTTTATCAATATCCTGCTTGGGGATATGAGTCTGGTAGGCACCAGACCACCTACAGTAGATGAGTGGGAATTATATGAACCGCACCACAGAGCAAGAATGTCCTTCCGCCCCGGCCTCACAGGAATGTGGCAGGTCAGCGGCAGAAGCAATATAACGGACTTCGAAGAAGTGGTGAAGCTGGATACGCAATATATCAGTGAGTGGAGTTTGAGGTTGGATGTGAAGATATTGTGGCAGACGGTTTGGAGTGTGTTTAAGAGTGATGGGGCGATGTGAGAATGGGGTTATGCCGTTCAGAAAAATGTCTACTCAACAAACCGCATTGACGTAGCATAGTCGAAAAGAACCTGTTTTGTACACTAATTGGGTTGCTGAAATTGGTAATATTTCACAGCTATACGAACTGAAAATGCCGATAATTCATACAAAACACTGAACTTTTGACCCCTGTGACACAAAATTGGTACAACTTTTTCGGAAGTTATGAGGAAATGGCGGAAAACAGGATAAAACAACAAAAATCCATGAGTTTATCATTAACGTCTGAAACTGCTGTTGAGTACACTATCTGACCCGCTAATGACACCTACATCATAACGGTTTGTTGAGTCATGAAAATTAGAGAAAAATAGATGATTTCTACTTCATAAAACAGCTGTTGAGTAGAGCATGGATGGTGATGGTAATTACATGTTTTGTGTGGTTGGAGTAAATGATTTGTTCATAATGAATAATGAATGGCGAGAAATGGACTGGGTGATATATACAGTTTTAACAAAACTCACGCACCGACAGGGTTCGATTCAACAATCCAACACTTAGAAAAAACGTCATTGCAGGGTATACGGGGTTCGACTGTATAAATCAACACTTCGGCTATAGAGGAATAGAGACGAGTGTACTCAATAGAAGTGGTATGTAGTAGAAAACATGATTGCTGGTGTAGTTGGATACGACAGCATAAGAAAACACTTAGCCGAGTGTGTGATGAACGCACGGGGAATTAGAGAGAAATACTATCTGTGAAGAGCAGATGTGTACATAGATGAAGAAATGAGATGTTAACCCGATGAGGGGTGGAGGAGTTCATTATGGAAAAATTTGATTATTTAGTAGTAGGTTCTGGCCTTTACGGGTCGATTTTTGCACATGAAGCTAAAGCACATGGCAAGTCTGTTTTGGTAGTAGACAAGCGCCCGAATATTGCCGGCAACATTTACACCGAGAATATTGAGGGCATCAACGTCCATAAGTATGGTGCTCACATTTTCCATACTAACAACAAAAAAGTCTGGAAGTACATTACACAGTATGCCGAGTTCAATCGCTTTACGAACTCACCTGTAGCCAATTACAAGGGCGAGTTGTACTCACTGCCGTTCAACATGTACACATTTAATAAGATGTGGGGTGTTGTGACACCAGAAGAAGCCGCTGCCAAGATCGAAGAGCAGCGCAAGGAGATTACTGGTGAGCCACAGAATCTTGAAGAGCAGGCCATTTCTCTTGTCGGCCGTGACATCTACGAGAAACTTATCAAAGGCTACACTGAGAAGCAGTGGGGACGTGACTGCAAAGAGCTGCCATCCTTTATTATCAAACGTCTTCCGGTTCGTCTGACCTTTGATAACAACTACTTTAACGCACTTTATCAGGGTATTCCTGTTGGCGGCTATACCAAGATGACTGCAAATCTGCTGGATGGCATTGAGGTTCGTTTGAACACAGACTATCTGGAGAACAAGGCAGAGTTGGATGCATTGGCTGACAAGGTTGTATACACTGGACCGATTGATGCTTATTTTGATTATAAGCTGGGTACGCTGGAATATCGTTCTGTTCGCTTTGAAACGGAAACTTTGGATAAGCCAAACTTCCAGGGAAATGCTGCAGTGAACTATACCGACCGTGAAACACCGTGGACTCGTATCATTGAACACAAATGGTTTGAGTTCGGTAAGGATGAAAATGGTAATGATCTGCCTAAAACAATCATCAGCCGCGAGTATAGTAGCGAGTGGAAACCTGGTGATGAGCCATATTATCCGGTCAACGATGCCAAGAATGGCTTGCTTTATTCTGAGTATAAGAAGCTGGCAGATGAAGAAAACAAGGTGATTTTTGGCGGTCGTCTTGGTGAGTATAAGTATTACGATATGGATCAGGTAATTGCAACAGTGTTGGATAAATGTGAGAAGGAGCTGGGAGAATAAAATGGCAAAGAAAAAGATTTTAATGGTCTGTGAAGCTTTTGGAGGTGGCGTATTTACTTACGTATCTCAGCTCTGCAACGATATGGTGAATGATTTTGATGTCTATCTTGCATATTCTCTCAGACCTCAGACCCCTAAGAATTACAAAGATTTTTTGAATCAGAGAGTGCATTTGATTGAAATGCAAAATGTTGGTGTTAAGGGGTTAACCAATTTAAAGAGTGACATCGCAGCAATTAAGGAATTGCGTCAGATTGAAAAAGATGTTCAGCCAGATGTGATTCACCTGCATTCTTCGGTAGCAGGTGGTTTAGGTAGACTTGCATATAAAGGAAAAAATAATACTGTTGTGTATACACCTCATGGATATGCACATATTCTTATGGGGCCGGGGAAGAAGAGCAAAGTCTATAAGTTTGCAGAAAAGGTTCTCGGAAATCGAGCACTTACACTTACCTGTTGCGAAAGTGAAGATGAAGAAGCAAAGAAATTCTCCAAGAGAACAGCCTATGTTGAAACGGGTGTTAATCTTGCAGATCTTTCTGCATCACTTGACGGTATTAAGCCTGTAAAAAATGATAAGTTCACGGTTTTTACGCTTGGCCGTGCCTGCGTTCAGAAACAGCCGCAGCTTTTTAATAGAATTGCTGAACTAGTACCAGATGCGAGATTTATTTGGATTGGTAACGGAGAACTTGAAAATGAGCTGACCGCTCCCAATATTGAGGTGACGGGATGGAAACCTCGTAAGGAAGCTTTGGCAATGGCCAAAGGTGCAGATGCATTTATTTTGTGCAGTCTTGGTGAAGCCATTGCGATGAGTCTTATTGAGAATATGTACATTAAAAAGTTGATTCTCGTCAGCAATACAATGGGAAATAAGAGTGTTATCAATGATGGCATTAATGGGTATGTATGTGATAAGGCGGAGGAGTATGCTGAACATATAAAAGTGGCTATGAAGGAATTTCCTAAAGAACTTCCTGAAAGAGCCTATCAGGATGTCCTTGAGATTTATAATACTGATGCCATGAAGAAGAAGTATATTGAGTTTTACAATAGTCTATAAGAAGAGAGGAAAATAGAACATTATGATGACAAAGCTTGTTGATCTGGCGCGAAAGAATAAATTATTTGAGATTGTGATTAAGGCATTTGTCTGGATCATGATGGCTATTATTAATGCTTGGTATGAATTTACAGGATTTTTAAGATGTCATGGGGTACTTGGAAATCAGTATAGTGATATAAAAGCATTAAAAGGAAAATACGATGGAAAGCGTTGTTTTATTATCTGTACGGGTCCTAGTTTGACTACAGAAGATTTAGAAAAAATTCGAGATGAATATACTTTTGGAATGAATTCTATTTGCCTGCTTGCTGATAAGACTAGCTTTAGACCGACATTTTATGGATGTAATGATTTAGGAGTTTACAAGAAATTAAAATCTAACATAGAACAATATTGCGGTAATCAAATTAAAGTATTTGTGTCGGATAGAATCAAGCGTCACGGTGATATAAAAAAAGGATGGTATGTGTTTCCAGAAAATGTAGCATACCATACTTATGATCGGTGGTTTAAACAAAGCTTTTGGTGTAAGTTTAGCGGCGATTGTTATAGAACTGTTTACGGCATGCATAGTATTACACACTCCCTTATTCAACTTGCTGTGTATATGGGGTTTAAAGAAATATATTTATTAGGTGCTGATTGCAACTTTCCGAAGGGAAAGCAAATTCATTTTCAAGATTATGGTGTTCCTGACACAACAATAGACACAGCAAGAGAACGTAATATTGCTGGTTATAAAGAAGTAAAAAAACAGATGAATCAATACGGATTTACAGTATTTAATGCAACCCGAGGCGGTGCGCTGGAAGTATTTGAAAGAGTAAATTTAGATGATTTGCTAAAAGAGGATAAATAGAATGAAACTATTATTTGTGAGTATGAGTGCTAGGACAATAGAGGATTCATCAGGAAACATATATCTTAACTCTCATATGAATCGAAAAACCATAAAACGTTATGCAGATATCTGTGACGAGTTTCGCATGATTTTAAGAGATAGCGGTATTCGATGCGATGAGGAAGAAGCGAAACATAAATATGATTTGTTTCCATATGATCTTGCACAGTTAGACATTGGATTTAATCCGTACAATCCTAAAACTAATTTGATTAAGGTAAAAAAATACAAAGAGTTGGAGCATTTAATTGAAAACGATATCTTATGGGCAGATCGCGTGATTCTAGCATCAGCTGTAGGCGTTTATTCTGAGATAGCAATTAAATACTGTAGAAAATATCATAGACAATATATGTTGATGGTTGGTGGATTTGCATATGAAACAGATTGGAATCATGGAATAGACGGAAAAATAGTTGCGTGGAAACATGAACGTACATGTAAGAAGAATATGGCCGATGCACCTTACGGTTTGTATGTGACACAGAGGAGCTTGCAGGAGAGATATCCATGCACTGGAAAAACTATAGGTTGCTCAGATGTCGAAATAATGGATTTGAGCCCTTCATTTCTTGAAGAACGATTAAAAAAGATGACAAGCGGAAAGGGCATCCTTTCATTGGGTACAGCAGCAAATATTGATGACAAGCTGAAAGGGCATCGGTTTGTAATAAAAGCAATCTCCTTGCTCAAGCTGAAAGGGCATCGGTTTGAGTATCATCTACTTGGCAATGGACGCGGCGAGGAGCTTCTTTCATACGCTAGGCAATGTGGGGTAGAGAATCAAGTTATCATAGACGGATCAAAGCCACATAATGAAGTGTATGGATGGCTAGATAGCATCGATATATATATTCAGCCTAGTTTTACAGAAGGTTTATGCAGAGCAGTTGTCGAGGCAATGAGCCGTGCATGCCCAGTTGTTTGTACGAATGTTGGTGGAAACAGCGAACTATGTTCGAATGAATATTTAGTAAAGCCTGGAGACTCAGAAGGCATTGCTAAGGCATTGGAATCTTTGATATCACCCGATGAGAGGAAGAAGCAGGCTCAAATAAGCTTTGAAAAGGCTCATGACTATTACAGCGAAACGCTTGATCAGAAACGACAGGAGTTTCTGTTGGATTTTATGAAATAGTCAATCTTGTAGAAATCTAAAATTGATTATATGGAGGAAATTCATTGAAGATTTTAATAAAAAAGCCTTCACAATCTAAAATTTTATGGATGCTATTGTTGCTTGCCTTTTTGAAACCGGCTTATTTTGGCACAATTGCAGAATTGGATAACCTATTTAATGTTGTTCGAATATTAGTGGTTTTATTTATGGCGTTTTACTATGTTGTACTTCAAAAAAAGATGCTTAAATTTTCTTTTGTTTTTTTCTTGTTTAGCATAGTGCCGTTGCTTTCTACTTTTTTGAATTCAGGAAATGTGTTTAATGCATTTACATTTTCGGCTGTTTCATTTGGTTCTGTTATGATTATGGAACTAGGTTATGAAAAGGATGGATTTTTTTTAATTGATGCTTTGTATAGTATACTTGAAATTTTGGTGTATGCTAATTTAGTGACAATGTTGATGTTTCCTCATGGACTGTATTTGTATGAAACTAGTACTGGATGGATATCAGATCAAGCATGGATTTTTGGACTGAGAAATGCGCAAACCACATATTTGATTTTAGCATGTATCGTTGATGTGATTTACTGGCAGTTGACTCCCAAAAAACGAGGTCATACGATCCGATGCTGTTGTCTTTATTTCACTGTTTTTATAACTATAAACACATTAAAAATAGGTAGTGGTTATGTTGGATATACTTTAATGACACTGCTTCTAATTATTACAGCTATACAAAACAAGGTACAAGTCAAGTTTCATGTTGTTGCAACTGCGCATATTATAGTCTTCTTTTTAATGACTAGCTTGAGTAAACTATCTTCCTTTGCAGCATTAGGTGATACGTTGGGGCTTATTGTTGGAAGAACGAATACCGTATCTGCTCGTTTTCGTATTTGGAGTATTGCATGGGATAAAATTTTGTCGTCGCCAATATGGGGATATGGGATATTAAATGAAAAGCAGTTATCGTGGTTGTCAACAATTGCAGCTGGAGCAACTACAACGCACAATACATTTCTTGATATGTGGTTTAGAGGTGGTTTCTTGTGTTTTGGCTTATTTTGTCTTGTGCTTTTTTAGATCGGAAGAGCACACGTCTGAACTCCAGTCACGTTTCG
>OOCA01001028.1_pt1 | contig 13378 bp, 7 predicted proteins | sample 1671591 | NCBI WGS metagenome assembly OOCA01 (sample SAMN06348172, study PRJEB24527) | human gut metagenome | biome: human gut; feature: ankylosing spondylitis patient; material: feces | host: Homo sapiens | place: China | collected 2015-10 | reverse complement strand
AAAAGACATTAAGTATGTCACTTGTTGTTGCAATGCTTGCTACTTCTAATGTGCCGGTATGGGCTGCTGAGTTCAGCGATGGTACAGATGCTGCTGTAGCTACTGAAGCACCGGCTGCTGAAACATTCTCTGATGAAGCAGATGCTGCTCCGGTTGTAGAAGATACAGATGCTACTGCAGCAGAAACTACAACAAACGGCACAGGATTTGATATTACAGCTACAGATTTTACAGGAATTACAAATAATGCCATTGTATGGGGAAATACAGTTTCTACTACTGTAACTGTAACAAAAAAAGCAGATAATACTGACACTGTAAATTATTATTATGTTTGGAAAGATAATGATGGACAGATTACTACTGAAACATCACTTCCTGCTAATGGACAGGTTAGCTATACCCCAGGTGTTGCACAGAGCGGAAAAAATATTACTCTTTTTGTATATGCAAAAAAAGGTGATACATTAGTATGGAGTTGGACATCTGATTCTTTCAAAGTACAGCCAAAACAGCTTAGTGATGTTATCAATATGGAAAATGATACTACTAAACTTAAGTTAAAAGATACATTCAAAAAAACTTATACTGGAAAAGCTATTGTACCAACTGTAGATGATATTGATTTTACAAATCTTGTAAACACTAAAGATGCTAATAATAATGCGATTTTCGCTGCATCTGATTTTGTTATCGGAAGTACTGAAGGTGATACTGTAAATGTTACAACCAAGGGCGTTAATGTATATCTTACAACAACAAAAGCTGGTTACGCAGGCAGCGTTGTAATTAATTATACAATTTCTCCTTTAACTTTAACAGCTGCAAATGTTTCTGATTACTTAGAAGCAACCTTTGTAACTACATCCAAACAATATACTGGAAAAAATATTACACTTAAAAATACAGATGTAAAAATTATAGATAAAAAGTCAGGTGTTGATCTTTCTTCTTATGTTAAGGGCGAAGATGTAATTTTTATTAGTGGAGCAAATTATATTAAAGCTGGAACTCAGTTTAATACTGGAAAAGCTGGAGATGCTGATTTAACATTCCCAATTGCAACACCAACTGAAAGCAAATATAAAAATTATACCATTACAAACGGACTTACACTTAAACCAACTAATAGTTTTTCTATTACAAAACGTGATTTAAGCACTGTAAATGTTTCTATTCCGGAACAGGCTTATCAGAATGGAGCAATTGTAACAGTTGCACCTTCAGTTGCAACATATACAGATAAAACAACTGGTGAAGTATTAGAATTAGCAGGTGATGTAGTGATTACATCTACTGCAACAACACAGGGAGTTCATGATGTAACAGTTTCTCCAGCTACAAATAATACAAACGTTGAGGGATCTACAACAGCAAAATTATCTGTTGCAGCAAGTTCTCTTTCAACAGCAAAATTTAGCGGTCAGTCTTATGCAGAGCAGGCTGAAGAATATACTGGCGAGCAGATTACTAAAGATTTAAGTAAGTTAGGTACTGTTAGCATCACAGATGTTAATGGAGCAACTACTGGAACACATAATCTTGTAAAAGATGTTGATTATAAAGTTGAATTTGGTAAAAACATTGATGCCGGTGTCGGAACCGTAACAATTGTAGGTCTTGGTAGCTATGTTGGAAGTACAAAAACTTATACTTTCACAATCAATCCAGCCGTTGTAGATACAAAAACTGTTACTGTAAGCAAATATGTAGAGAAAAAAGACACTACAACACCTTCCGATTATAAAGATGCAATGAGTCTTGTTGTTAAGGCAAAAAATGCCAACGGAAAAGAATTTGCTTTGACTGAAGGTACAGATTATGTAGTTGAAAAATATAAATTTACAACTAGCGCTGATGTTGATACAACAACTGGAGAAGTAGACGGTAAAGTAAAAGTTGTATTGAAAACGACTACTAAAAATGGTCATAAGTATCTGAAAAATACAAACTTCATTGTAAAAGATGGCGAAGATGCAGTTTATTCTTCTACAATTACAAAAACGACTTTAAAATCAGAAAATATCAAACTTAAAAAGACAGCGTATACTTATACAGGTGCTGCAATCAAACCAGATTTTGATGTAGTTGTAGACGGCAGAGTTATCAATCCAACACAATATAAGATTAAATCTCTGACAAACAACGTTAATGCTGGTACAGCAACAATGGTTATCACTGGTACAGACGATACATTTACATCTAAAACAGATGCTAGCGTTACATTTACTATTGAAGCTGCCGATGCTTCCAAACTTGTTGCGTCTGTAGGAAGCCAGACATACACCGGATACAGCATCCAGCCGCCAGTTACTGCAGCTACATTAAATAATGTTGCAATCAATGTAAAAGATAACTTTACAGTAACATATGGTGAAAATGTTGCGATGGGTGAAGGTACTATTACTTTGACACCAAAGAACGGAAACTTTACCGGAACAAAAACTATCACATTCAAGATTACAGGTCAGATGCTTAAAGGCGGTGACTTTAAATTCTATGATGCAAATGGTTTAACAACAGCACTTTCTCATACATATGATGGTGCCGCTTATACACCTGCAAAGACTGTATTTGATACTGCTGATACAGAAGTTAAAAAATATGATAATAACAACTGGGAATCTGTTGGTACTTTAACAGAGGGAACAGATTATGAAATCAAGTATGTAGATAATACATATGGTAAAAAAGATTCTTCTAATTCAAAACAGTATGGTATTGTTCTTGCAATTGCTAAAGGCACATATGGCGGAAATTATACAGATAGTACTACAGGTGTAACTAATGGTGTATATACAGACGCTGAAGGTAATAAAATTGAAAATGTTATCTACGCTGAAAGATTTGAAATTGGAACATTAACTATTAAAGATTCTAATATTTCAGTAGCTAACGGTGTATATGCCGGAGGACTTCCTGTTAAACCAGTTGTTGTTGTAAATGTTGGTGGAAAAACTCTTGTAGAAGGAACAGATTATGAACTTGAGTATGGCGCTAGTGATGATCGTACAAAAGTTACTACTACTAAATCCTTAACAGTAAAAGTTGTAGGAAAGAACGGCTACAGAACAGACGGAACTGTTTCTAAAAATTGGGGAATTGATAAATTCAACCTTGCAAATGCAGATGTAACCGTAGACGGTGACAAAGTTACTGTTAAATGTGGTCGTGTTGATGTTGAAACATCCGAATACACTGTAGAGCAGAAAGATGGTAAAGTTACTGTAACAGCTAAGAAAGACAGCAAGAACTATACTGGTTCTAAGACTATCGATGCTGCAACACAGGATCAGAAACCAGCCGCTCCAATGATTAGCAATGTTAAAGTCGTTGGAAACAAAGCAACTGTAATTCTCTCTGGTGAATCTGAAGGTGCTGCAGGTTACGACTATGTAATCTCTACAGACCGTGACTGCATCACAAACAAAGATTACACTTCCGTAAACAAGAACCAGGTTAAGACTAACACTACATTCGAATATGTTGGTCAGAACACATACTATGCATACTGCCATGCTTGGAAACGCGATGAGAATGGTAAGAAAGTATTCAGCGACTGGTCTAACGCATACCCATTCGTTGTAAGTGCTATCACACCATCCCAGCCAGTGATCACAAGCGTTAAAGTAAAAGGTTCTACTGTAACTGTAACATATACAAAAGCATCCAATGCTGATGGATATGATGTAGTTCTCGGAACATCTACAAAGAAAGTTAACGGAGAAACACGTCCGGTAGAATACGGAAAACTTGTTAAGAAGAACATCAAAGGTAATGTTGTAACAGCAACATTCAAGAATGTGAAGAAAGGAACCTACTATGCAGGTCTCCACGCATTCAACAAAACTTCTGAAGACGGCAAGAAAGTATTCAGCCAGTGGTCAAACGTTAAAAAAGTAAATGTAAAATAATCCATTTGGGTAATTAAATACAGATTCCTAAAAAAGAAGGCTCCAGCCATTTTGGCTGGAGTCTTTCTTTTTAGGTGCGCTGCAAGCGCACACAGGAACAGCCCCGACTCATGATTGCCGGGGCTGCTTCATTTCTGTATAAGACATTTATATATTAACTTTTCCAACAGATCATTGTCCACTTTAGCTGACTGGATACTGGCTGCAATCATCTCATCTTTTGTAACCCCGGTAAAATCAATTTCAAATCTTCCATTATTTATACATAATTGTTCGATATATATTCTCTGCGTCCTGCCATTTCCCTCACGAAAGGGGTGTATCATGTTAATTTCACCCAGATAATAAGCCAGACGATTTGCCATTTCTATTTTGTCAGTGATATCTTTAAGAAAATTTTCTTTTTTTAATTGCTGATATATCCATGTAAACTGATTTTCAATAAACTGTACCAGACAAAAAATGGTCCCCTTTGATATATCAACTGTTCGAATTTTTCCTGCCCAAGGGTAGATATCTTGAAACAGCTGTTTATGAATAGAACATAAATATTTTAAAGAAAAATCCCCAGATATTCCCTGCTTATATAGCTCTACTTGCCGAATTGATGAATAATCCCTTTCGGCTTCATGCAATCTTTCCAGATTTTGAATATTCAGCTTATTTTTCAATATATTAGTTCCGGGATAACAATATTCAGTATCACCTTTATCTTCATAGAAAAAATCATACTCTTGATCTTTCATTTTTGTGGAACTCCGTATTTCTTATTTAGTTCAGATATCGCATCAGCTACAGTTATCTTATTGCACAGAACTTTTTCAACCCTTTTATAACATGCTGAATCGAAGGGTAAATTTTCCATTTTGAAACTTGCTTCAATACTACTTAATTTTTGATCATTTGTCATAAAAAATCCCCCTTTAAATCTTAATCTAAGCTATGATAAAGTTTATTTTACTATAAATTGTATCATGCTTCCACAGGTATTTCCATAAGAAAATTTGTCGAAATCTGTTATTTGGCTGGGAGCCAGTGTTACTGTTTCAACAAATATTCCAAATTTAAGACAGCTAAAATCATTATAACTATCTGAAATCGTAATATTCATAAGAAAAATACTGTTTATAAGTTCAAATATATAAGTCATTATCGTGAATCGTTCCCATCAGCCAGTAAAATTTCCCCCACTTATGAACCTGTACACCACCCAAAGGGGAACTATAATCATGACAAAGATTAAAAACACAAAGAAGGGCATGGCAAAAAAGACATTAAGTATGTCACTTGTTGTTGCAATGCTTGCTACTTCTAATGTGCCAGTATGGGCTGCTGAGTTCAGCGATGGTACAGACGATGTTGCTGTAGCTACAGAAGCTCCGGCTGTAGAAACATTCTCTGATGAGACTGCTGAAGCTCCAGTTGTAGACAATGAAGAGGTTGCACCAGTTGCTGAAGCTGCAACAAACAATAAGTTAAATGCAAAGGTTGAATTTGAATTTGGTGGATCAGCAGTAAAAAATAATTCTGTAACTTGGGATTACCTTAACCATGGAAAATTAACCGCAAAGGTAATTGTTTCAGCTGGAGAATCAAATTTAGACGATTTTAAAGTAAATAATGCAAAAGAGATAAAAGCTCTTTGGAAAGTAGACGGAAATCAGGCACCTAGCAATGTCTCTGCCGTTGTGGATGTTTCCGACGGTACAGAAAAATCAGTTGAAATTGAGCCAACAGATGCTATGGCAGAAGCAGGAAGCAAACTTACCCTTTATATTTATGCCAAAGATGCTAATGGCATTGCATGGGAGTATACATCAGATCCAATTTCTGTTGAAAAAGTAGATATCAACACAGCTCTGGGACATGATGATGTTAAGGTTGCTCCTACTGGTATTGAATATGATGGAAAAGATCATACACCTGTTAATTCTATGATTGTACTTCCACCAGCTTGGACAAACAATGGCTGGAGCCAAAGCGATTTCACTATCGGTGAAGTGTCTGGTGATACTAAGAACGTTACAGATGATGGTGTTACTGTAACTTTAGTTCCTAAAAAAGCAGGATTTACTGGTGTATTAACACGTAAATTTTATATTACCCCATTAAAATTAGATGGCTCAACTAATAAGATTGGGGATTACATCAAAGCAGAAGTTGTAAATAAAACAGTTGCATATACTGGAAAAGATATTTCTCCAAAAAACACAGATGTAAAATTAGTTGATAAAAAAACTGGTGCAGATTTATCTGGATATATTGCCTCTGTAGGTAAAGTAACTGGTACAGATAATATAAAAGCAGGAGCAGCTAAGGAGCTTACCATTACTTTAAATAAGGATTCTGAGGGAGCTGTAAAAAATTATGAGATTACCGCTCCAACAAAAACCATTACGACAGAAAATAAGTTAACTGTTACAGCAAGAGATTTAAGTACTGTAGATATTCAGGTTCCAGAACAGCAGTCTGGCACAGGCACAACTACAATTAATAGCGCTAATGCAAAGTTTTATGACAAAACTACAGGTGAAGAATTAACACTTAAAGATGATGTTAATTTTGATGCTGTTTCAAGCACAGTCGGAACATATGAAGTTAAAGTTACTCCTAAGACTGAAAATGTAACAGGAGAAACAAAAGCTACTGTACGTGTTACAGATTCTTCATTAAGTGGAGTTGATTTTAAAACTGCTTATGCAAAAGCTGCTGAAGAATATACTGGCGAACAGATTGTAAAAGATATTACAAAACTTGGTGGTGTATATTTTGCTGACGGAACAAAACTTGATTCTTCTAATTACAAGATTGAGTTTGGTAAAAATATTGATGCTGGAAATAAAAAAGGTGTTATCCGTATCGTAGGTCAGAACAGCTATGCAAACAGTGTCAAAGAGATTAAATTCGATATTAATAAAGCTGTTGTATCAGCAGATACTGTTACTTATAACAAAGTTGTAGAAGAGAAAGATACTGCTACACCATCTGCATACAAAGATGCTATCGGACTTGTTGTAAAAGCTAAGAATGCTAATGGTAAAGAATTCTCATTAACAGAAGGCACTGACTATACAGTTAAATATGAAATCGGCAAAGATGCTGATGGAGATGATGCTGTAATTGCAAAAATCACCCTCAAAAAAGCAGATGGCAATTATGCTTTAAAAGCTGGCTTTGAAAAGATTTATTCAAAACTCACCAGCAAAATGATTAAAGATGCTGATATCCGCCTGAAACAGACTTCCTATACATACACAGGTGCAGGAATTACCCCTAAATATGATGTAGTAGTTGACGGAAGAGTTCTTGTAGAAGGTACTGATTACACTGTAAAATCTATTTCTAAAAATGTAAACGTTGGTACTGCTACATTAGAAATCGTAGGTACTGGTAAAGATTACAGCAATAAGGCAACAGCAAAAGCAACATTCTCAATCGTTGCAGCGGATGCATCCAAACTTACAGGTGTTATCGCAAGCCAGCCATATACAGGATATGCAATTGATCCAGCAGCAAGCCAGATCGATCTGACTCTTGATGGAGTAAAGATCAATGTAAATGATAACTTTACATTATCTTATGGCGAGAACATTAAGATCGGTGAAGGAACTGTTACTCTTACACCAAAGAACGGCAACTTTACAGGAACCAAAACAATCAACTTCAAGATTTCCGGAAAGATGCTTAGTGGTGGTACTTTAAGCTACTATGATAAAAATGGATTGACCGCATCATTAAATAATAAGCCTTATACGGGCAAAGAAATCACAGCAGCAAAAACAGTATTTGGTACCACAGGAACAACACTTAATGGAGGAGCTTTCTCTGATAAATTAACAGAAGGTACAGACTACGAGATCAAATATGTAGATAATGTTTACGGTAAAGCTGAAAAAGGATCTGCCACAACCACTCAGAAAGGTGCAGTTTTAGTTATTGCAAAAGGAAATTATGCTGGTAACTATACAGGTGCAACTGTAACTGATGGTATCTATACAGATGCTAATGGAAATAAGATCACAAATGTTATTTTTGCACAGCAGTTTACTATTAAGCCAGAGGATGTAGCAGTATCCAATGTATCCATTAAAAACGGTACTTATGCAGCTGGACTTCTTGTAAAACCTACTGTTGTTGTTACCGTAAAAGGAAGAACACTGGTAGAAGGCATCGATTATGATCTGGATCTCGCTGGTAACAAAGATCTTGTAAATGCAACAGAGAAAAAATCTCTGACTGTAACAGTCGTACCTAAGAATGGATATAGAGGAACCGGTCTTACATTCTCTTGGGGAATTGATAAATTCGATCTGGCTAATGCAGATGTATCTGTAAAAGACGGAAACGTAACTGTAAAATGCGGAAGCATTACAGTACCGGCTGCAGATTATACTGTAACAAAAGATGCAGCAGCAGATAAAGTTACTGTAACAGCAGCAAAAGACAGCAAGAACTATACTGGTTCTAAGACAGTAAGTGCTGATGTTGCCCCGGAAGAAAAACCGGATGCTCCAATGATCAGCAATATAAAAGTTGTTGGCAACAAAGCAACTGTGATCCTTTCTGGCGAAGCAAGTGGTGCTGCTGGTTACGATTATGTAATCTCTACAGACCGTGACTGCATCACAAATAAAGATTATGCCGGTGTCAGCAAGAACCAGGCTACAACATCTACAGCATTCGATTATGTACAGCAGGGAACATACTACGCATACTGCCATGCATGGAAACGTGATGAAAACGGCAAGAAAGTATTCAGCGACTGGTCTAATGCATATCCATTCGTTGTAGGTGCAATCACACCGGATGCACCAGTTATCACCAGTGTAAAAGTAAGCGGATCTACAGTTACAGTAACATACAAAGCAGCTGAAAATGCAACCGGTTACGATGTAGTTCTTGGAACTGCTACAAAGAAAGTTAACGGAGAAACACGTCCGGTAGAATACGGAACACTTGTTAAGAAGAACATCAAAGGTAATGTTGTAACAGCAACATTCAAGAATGTGAAGAAAGGAACCTACTATGCAGGTCTCCACGCATTCAACAGAACAAACCCAACTGACAACAAGAAAGTATTCAGCCAGTGGTCAAACGTTAAAAAGGTGAATGTAAAATAATCCATTTGGGTAGTTAAATACAGATTCCTAAAAAGAAAGCTCCAGTCATTTTGGCTGGAGTCTTTCTTTTTTAGGAAATATAAAAAACAGTGTGCGCCGTCAGGCGTACATGAGAAGAACCCCGGTCAATCAAGGCCGAGGTTCTCTTTTTAGGAATCTGAAGTTCCCAACATTGGGGTCTGACACTCTGAAGGATATAATAATTACGATTTCTGCTTTTGCTAAAGTTAATGACATTGCCTAAATATGTGGTTTATAGATTAAGCAATATTACGTTACCGGCGAAATATTTATCTATCCAATATTTAGGAGGTATGTCATATGGATCGAACCAACATCTGCAAAAATATTATCCAATCCATTAAAGATTATATCATGAATCCTGTTAAACTGGAACCCCATCGGGCAGAAAAACATTTCGTAAGAAAGAGAAAACTTACTCTTTTACATGTCATTATTTATCTTCTGTATTCCTCAAAGGCTTCCATGTTCCAGAATCTTTCCCGCATCCGGGATGATCTTTCTGCTCTTTCATTCCCTGATGTTTCCAAACAGGCTCTTTCCAAAGCACGACAATTTATTAATCCTTCTCTTTTCAAGGAACTCTATTATCTTTCAGTTGACCTGTTTTACAGGCAGATCTCTTCCAGAAAACTATGGAATGGTTATCATCTCTTTGCTGTAGATGGTTCCAGAATCGAACTTCCCAATTCACAGTCAACATTCGATTTTTTCGGTGAGATGTCCAGTTTTCCTGACCCTGACAGGCGCTATACCATGGCACTGGCTTCTATTATTTATGATGTCCTTGATGATTATATTGTCCATGCTTCTATACATAAGTTCCTATCCTCTGAACGTGCAGCTGCACTGGAACATCTCAAAGTACTGGAAGATATGGGGATCCATACGGATAGCATTATTATTTTTGACAGAGGCTATTATTCTGAAGATATGTTCCGTTACTGTGTTGAACATGGCTATTTCTGTGTCCTGAGACTCAAAGAAGGTCTCAATCTTTCAAAAAAATGTAGCGGTGATACCACCTCTGTCCTTCCAGGCAGTAAAAAAGAAGGGACTTCCGATCTTTCTATACGGGTCGTAGAAGTAGTGTTGGATGATGGAAGCAGGGAATATCTTGCTACAAACCTGTTTGATCCTGCCATTACAAAAGATATGTTTAAGGAACTTTATTTTCAGCGCTGGCCGGTGGAATTAAAATACAAAGAATTAAAGAGCCGCTTTGCTATGGAAGAGTTTTCCGGTGCTACTGCAACATCTATCATTCAGGAATTTTATATCAATATGCTTCTTTCAAATCTTGTTTCCCTTATCAAGAATGACGCAGATGAAGAAATAGACATCACTTCCAAAAGTTCCAATAAATTTCGTTATCAGGCTAATCGCGCATTTATCATCGGACGGATCAAGATCATCTTTCCAAAGATCCTCTGTGATCTGTCTGAACTCTCAGTTATTGAGAAGCTGTACAAAGAAGCTGTCCGGTGCCGGTCACAGCTCCTTCCCGGAAGATCATTTCCAAGAAAAAATTAAAGTCAAAAGGACGTTCACATTTTAGGAATAAGAAAGCTACCTTGTAAATAAAAACACTGTCACATTTAACCTTTATTTAAGTGCGCCTTTTTGGTGAATTATCTAACTGGTTGAGGATTAATCCTGCATTCTGTGGTAAACCATAGTATATAATTTAGGATAAAATCTGACGATTTTCCTTAAGTTGACGATAAATTGACCACATTGTGGTCAGACCCCTCCAGCACTTTTAAATTATAACATGTCGAGCTTACAAATATTGCTGGTCTTTTAGCCACGCCTGAATTATATTTCATCTACACCATCCCTCTCTCTGTATAGTACTGCCGGTCTATGTCCTGCATCTCCGCTAACCTCTCCAGTATCCTCAACCAGAAATGCCATCTTTCGTCTGAATGCCGGAACAAGCAATTCTGTATCTAATACCGTTTCATAAATTTGTTGTAATTCTCGAAATGTAAATTTTTCCGGCAACAAGCGAAATGCGATATGTGTTTCATTGATCCATTTACGCAGCTGCATAATAGCATCTGCTATAATAATCTGATGATCAAACGCAATATCGTTACTTTCAACACTTTCAAACTTTTGTTTTACATCCCATCTCGATGCAATATTCTTCAACCTTGCAAATATTTTTTCTTCACCATGTGACAACTGTAGCTTCCATTCATTTTCCGCCTCTTCAAAAGAGACATCAAACCATTTTGCATCAGACGCATCATCGCCTGCCTGTAAATTTATGCTGCCTGCATCCATCAATGCCATGAATCCGTTACTGATTACCCATCTTCTTGGATCACGTTTCGGATCGCTGTACGTTCCAAACTGTTCTAAGAAATCACACTGCACATGTGTTTCTTCCCCTAGTTCTCTTTTTGCAGCATCAACAATAGTCTCATTGGAACGGACGAATCCTCCCGGCAAAGCATAACAGCCTTCAAATGGTCCTTGATCACGTTGAATCAAAAGAACTTTTAGTTCTTTTTGTGACAGTTTCCTATAGTTGTTTTCTTCACTATCAAACATCCCAAAGATAACAATATCTGCCGTAACGGACGGTTTCTTATATTTGGAATCGTCATAGTTCTTAACAAACTCCTCGTTTTCTTTTATTGTGTCTACTCTTTTCTTCATGATATTTCCTCAGATTTTGTGCTTACTGACGGATAACGAACATCTCTATAATGTAGATTTATCCTATAAGTGTATTGAAAATCCTGCATGCTCCTTATTCCATCGACGAATCTGAGCACGTGTTACTTTGAAGGGATGCTGATTGCCAGTTATCTCCACTGGCACGCCCAATACTTGTCTACATTTTAATTGCTCAATAATCTCGTCTTTTGAAAGCTTCGTTGTATTCTTATCATTAAATACGTACTCAAATGCTTCCTCCGAAAAACAGGTGGCATGTTTAATTTTCTCAATCGTATCCATAAATTCTTCCTGTCCTTCTTGAGGATATATTTTCCTTCCACCGTCCATCATATCAAATACCTTTTGCGATAATTCTACGCTATGATAAAAATGAAGTTTCTCGAATTCCAAATCATCCTGTAATGGAAAAGGTACTTCCATGTGAATTCCATATGCATACTGACTATGGCACCTCATAAGAGGTTGATATCCGATTGGCAGAATCGCATTGTTAAGAATCACTTCATTTTCCATGCCTGAGACTTCCGATCCACTTAAAAGCATAGAATATTGAGCCTTCCATTGCGGGATGTGAAAGATTACTCCCATAGGATGCTTCCGAATATCTTTTTCATCTAAAGGACTCCATTTCCCATCCTTCCATTTACATGTTGCAAAAAATAGTGCCACATCAAAATCACTTGTTATATCCAACCATTCCGTTTCCAATCCATAATGCTGTGCCAACGGTTCAAACAGAACTGATCCATAACAATCCAACCAATATTGTACAATTTCCAATCTACAAAGAAATATCCTAAATTCTGCGATTCTCATATTGGCAATGAAACGATATAGTTCTTTATCTTCTTGTGATGTAAACTTGTCAAGCGATCTATACAATGATGGTTGTGATTTGGAAAAAATTTGATTTTCTCCACGATAATAGCTATTTCGCTCTCCTTGTGAAATAACAAGTCCATGCGGATACGGCATCATAAAACCTGCTGTTTTCCGATCTCGATATAAAATTTCTTTATACATTGCCAATTGAGGATTTACCTTGTCTTCTCCTGGTCTGCCATCATCTGCGAAATAACTTTCTCCACGATCTGAACTCGCAGTGACAGCTCTGCACTCTGCAGCATCCATTTCATTCTGCCTATGCATCTGCATAATATCTTTCATCGAGATTATAAGTGGTTCATTTGGCAGGGTTTTATCACTTCTTCTACTCTCTGATAAATATTCCATTTGATTACCTCCGATCAGATATATTTATCATTTGTTATTATCACAATGTTAATATATATTATATTGTTTGTCAAGTCATTCTTTCAACAAACTTTTTCAAAATATTTTTCTTGTCCCTCTTTCAAGATATTGGGGTCTGACACTCTGAAGGATAAATAAAAAGAATGAAGCAATTCTAAAAGAACTATAAAAGAAATATAAAATCAGGATGTTGCTGACTTCTTAGTTTGTCATTAACCAGCTTCTCTCCTTTGTCACTGGATTGCCCGAGTCTTCTTGGACAGTTATAATGACTTTATTCTTCTTAAATTTGAAATATTTGCTGAAGCAAGTGTATATTCCATTTAAGGAAGACCCGAAGGGTCTGACCATCTAATTTTCAAATAAAATAATTCT
>OOCA01001006.1_pt1 | contig 13646 bp, 20 predicted proteins | sample 1671591 | NCBI WGS metagenome assembly OOCA01 (sample SAMN06348172, study PRJEB24527) | human gut metagenome | biome: human gut; feature: ankylosing spondylitis patient; material: feces | host: Homo sapiens | place: China | collected 2015-10 | reverse complement strand
TATCCTCACCCCGCTTTTCCGTACATTCATTAACATTTTATAATTCCATATCCATACTGAAAAAACCTGCCAAAAAGAAAAATTATTCCAAAAAGAAAAACCGCCTTCCGGCGGTTTTAATTGAATTTTTATATTATGCCAGCAAAGCCTGCAGCTCATCTTTATGCAAAGTAATAATTTTTTTGACAGTATAGAGCGCAGTTCGTCCACGGCAATCCAGAAACAGCGCAATGTCCACATCCGGCATGCCTTCGACAGCCTGCTTCAAAGTAACGCCATGTTCCGGCACCAGCTCAAATTTTACAACCATCGTCTTCTTTACACCAGGTCCAAGCAGCATTGCTTCGAAATAATCATCTTCACGCGGCGCTTCTTTTAAATTGACGCGTCCGCGCAGCTGGGCATCAGCATATTGTTCCTGCGGCAGATACACACGGATAAATGCATCCAAGATAATGCCTTCTTCTTTGCCATCGTTATGCATCGGCAGCTCAACTTCAAACTCCAGCTTATTTTCGCTGCGTTTAATCAGTCTGGCTTTAGTACGCTGAGTAACTTCAAAAAACATTTCTTCCTTGCCCTGAAGCAAGATATATATTCCGATTACAACAACTGCCAATAAAATCAGTGCTGCAATAACTTTTAAAATGAAAAGCATTTTTTAGCCTCCTTAACGTGCTCTGCGATAGTTTTTTATAACAACGACCGGTGTTTTCTGACTGCCATTACCAAAAGGATTATCAATCAAAATCTGTGCTACTTCATCAGCATTAACACCCTTGGAAACCCCCAGAACACAGGAACGCTTCAAATCGTTAACATCCGCTACTGCCGCTCCAAAAGCACCTGTGCCGCTGGTAATTTCCTCGGCTACTTTACTGGGGTTATGCGGTCCGTAAACAATATGCTTGTCATATGGAGGCATCGTACCCGTAACGTCATCGATCAAACGTGCCTGTTCTCCTGCCATACGATAAAATACACCGGAAACACCCACGCATTTTGCCGCAAAGCCACAGATAACAGCAATCAAAACCCTCATTCCGCCTTCAGCATCGATCAGAGCCTGCATACTATGCCAGCCAGAGATACTGCCCTTGGACGGAAATAAACGGCACAAAACCTTTGCCAGCAAACCTGGCTTAAAATCCTCACTGCGTTTGGCCCCGCCCTGTGTAATAGCCACAACGCTTTCAGCAACACAAACTACATCATCAGGTCCTATCTTGTCTCCGCCATATTCAACAATGGCTTCTACGATATCGTCGTGATGGGTCAGGATACGTGTCGGAACCGGCACGATTTCAAATTTTGTTTCCATCTTCTCACTCCTTGGCTGTTTCCTGCTGAAACAGCGCATTGATTTTATCAAAATAACAGGCATCTAAACGAATAATCTTTCCCTGTTGGTTGGTAAATAAATTACGGGTCCTGCCTTCAACCAGCACCACGCCATCAGCAAGCCGTATCACCTTGTAAGCAAAATCCATTTTAGCCCGGCTGAATTCAGTCATTATCGTCTGTACTTCAAACTCATCATCAAAAGTACAGGAATTTTTATATTTCACATGCACTTCTGTAATCGGAAAAATAACACCGTGTGCCATTAAATCCAGTAATTCAACACCTGCGGCACGCAGATAAGCCACACGACCCATTTCAAACCAGCGCAGATAATTGGCATGATGCACCACGCCCATCATATCTGTTTCTACAAAACGCACCCGGTCACGGATAGCAATCATTTCGGCTTTCTCCTTTACTTACTTTCTTCAAATAAAACTAATTTATATTATACCACTTTTTACCATCAGGCTTCAACCAAAGTCAAAATTCTGCTTACAGCCTCTTTCACTAACGAAGCCAGTGACTTAGGCTCCACGCCAACTATTTCAAAATGATTTTGGCTCACGGGCAAAAGAACTTTTTTAGCAGCAGCGCTGCCGACTGCTTCCGCAATACGTGGAGTGATTTCACCCATCATAGCATTGGGTATGATGATGCCGATAGGGCCGACGATCAAATCTGCTGCAGCCGCTGAAATACAGATCGCATTTTCTCCTGTGGCTCCGCGTTTGACTCCTGCTTTGAGCATTGCTGCCGTTGCCAAAGCATTAGTTCCCAACCCGATAAGCTCAACCTGTTCCGGAAGCTTGCCGGTCAATTGGCTTACGACCTGTGCGGCAAGTCCGCCGCCCATTCCATCTATCACAGCGATACGCATAATCTTCTCCTCACTTACGTCTTATATTTGCTTAATATTATAACAAAATATCTCTTTAATGAAAAATTTTCATAAATTTTACTTTGAAACACGAATTTCATCAGCTGAAAACATTGAAATTATTACTTTAATAGTCGATAATTATAATATAAGATTAAATTTTTCATTATTAAGGAAGTGAACATCATAGATACTTTACAGGAACTTTATGCTAAAAAGGGCTTTATCTGCGATATGGACGGCGTCATCTATCACGGAAACCGTTTACTGCCCGGAGTAAAAGAATTTGTCGACTGGCTTTATAAAGAAGAAAAAGAATTCCTATTCCTGACGAACTCCAGTGAGCGTTCTCCCAAAGAATTGCAGCAAAAATTAGCGCGAATGGGACTTGACGTTGATGAAAGCCATTTTTATACCAGCGCTTTGGCTACTGCTAAATTTCTGGCAAGCCAGTCTCCAAAATGCAGTGTTTATGTTATTGGCGCACCAGGACTTGTCAATGCTCTTTATGATGCCGGTATCACGATGAACGATACTAATCCTGACTACGTAGTTGTCGGCGAAACCCGCGCTTATAATTATGATATGATTTTAAAAGCTGTAAGCCTCCTACAAAAAGGTGCACGTTTAGTAGCTACAAACTCTGATCTGACGGGTCCCACTGAGACCGGTATCATTCCCGCCTGCCGTGCTTTGGTTGCTCCTATCGAACTTGCTACAGGAAAACAGGCGTACTTTGTAGGCAAGCCCAATCCTCTGATGATGCGTACCGGTCTGAGAATGCTTGGCGTCCATTCAGATGAAGCTGCCATGATAGGCGATCGTATGGACACAGATATAGTTGCAGGAATGGAAAGCGGCCTGACTACGGTCCTGGTACTTTCAGGTGTTACTGACCTTGAAAATATGCAGGTTTTTGCTTATCGTCCCCGTTATATTTTAAATGGTGTTGGTGATATCGTCCCCAAATAATATAGTAAAAGAAAAAGCTCCTGCAAATCAGGAGCTTTTTTTATTGATTGACACGCTTTTGAAAATTACCAACAACAAAAACATTTTCTTCTATAATTATAAAAACTTCAGGATCGGCAGCCAAAAGCAGACGCCGCAGCTGCAGAAATTCACTTTTGGAAACTACGGTCATCAGAATTTCTCTTTCTTCATTTCTATATGCACCATAAGCATTCCATTTTGTAACGCCACGATTGACTTTTTCGAAGATTATCTTTTCCAATCCTTGCTTTTTCGTAATGATCAGCATCGTCAGCATTATATTCTGGAAATGTACCTTATCCAGCACATAATAAACGATACCCGTAAACAAAACTGAATAAATTGCCTGGGAAATACTGAAAATTACCGCACATGTCCCAAAAATAAAAATATTCAGCATCGCTGAAACCTTACCGACACTCAAATTTGAATGCTTCTGCATCAGTAAAAGTCCCAAAATTTCTTCACCGCCGCCGCTGCCGCCAGAAAGCAAAGTCATCCCGGCACCAATACCGCAGATCACACCGCCTGCTACACAGGCCGTCAAATGTTCGTCGACCAGTAAATGATCTGCAATCGGCACTACAGTCAAAAACAAGCTGTACCAGCAAACACAGTAAATGGTTTTAGCAAGAAATTCCTTCCCAAAACGTTTCACGGAAACCGCCAGCAACGGTATATTCAAAATAAAATATAAAATACCGGCGATATTGGTATTGCCAAAACTGATACCGAACCAGCTTTCCATGAAGTGTCGTATGAGCTGGGCAATACCTAAAAATCCCCCATTATACAGACCAACAGGCACTATAAACTGATTCAAACCTACAGAATAAATCAAAGAACCGATAACAATCAATAACGTCATTCGCGGCGTCAATAACAATCTGCAGTAGCTCATAAAGCTTTCCTCCGCCAATATTATCTAATGATTTGATTATATATAAAACGCAGAACTAAGTAAATCCCTTAGAAAAAATTTAATATTTATTTTACTGCACTTCCTGCTTCTTTATTATATTTTTTATTTCATCAACCCAGTATAAAACTTGCAAGAAGCTTGCCGTTATGCTATAATTCGCTATGGTGCATTGTGCACCAAACACTATGCGCCCGTAGCTCAGTGGATAGAGCATCGGCCTCCGGAGCCGTGTGCGGTGGTTCGATTCCACTCGGGCGTACCAATAAAAAAGTACCGTCAAAGCCTAGTTTTCAAGGGCTTTGACGGTTTTTGTTTTATTTTAGAATTATTTTCCAACACGTCGTAAGAGGTCGCAAAATGGTAGTAAAAAGTACTAAAGTGCGACCAAAACTGCGACCACTTTTGACATATTAATGATGATGTTTCCCAGCTCTCCACAGATAAAAAACTTTACCTGCTCCGGCATCAGGATCATTTATATACGCTTTGGCAAATTTAACATACTGAGCAACATCTTCTCCCCATAGGTGAGAATAATCGCTATGCAGCATATTCATTAAATAATACCAGTCGTACTTATTGGCATGTACACCGTTCTGATCCATTACACGGGTCGTTTCTTCTAATGTCCAATGTTCACCGATAGTACCGTCAACATTTTTCATCTCTGATACGGCCTTTTTAGCAAGATGTTCATCGAAGTGAGGCCCATGAGCTACGCAATGGATTTTCATCATTACAGCCTCATAATCATCCTCATCGTGTGCTTTAAGTTTTTCCAAAGCGCCACAGATGATACAATCAATTTCATCTTCCTTTATTTCATCGCCGTCTACGATGTCAATATAATCTTCGTACTTATGCATCCTTGCTCACCGCCTTCTTGCTTTCTGCTGCAGCAGTAGGCGTAGCAGGTACAGGCAGGCTTGCCACTGTACCGCAGTTACAAGTGCAAATGTAGCCGCCGACAAGAATAAATGATCCAGTATCTGCTGCTACTTTAAGCACATAATTCCTGCGGGTCCTGATTTGGTTTGCGTACAAATGGTGTCCACATCTGCGTAATATAGGATGCTGCGTAGAACCTGAGCCAATCACTAACACTACCGGCATTAAATTAGTTGCTGTAGCTGGAATATCCTGTGCTATCCGGATAACATAATTCTCGCAGTTAACGTAAGTTCCTTCTGGAATAGTAAGTACCAGATTATCACCGCTTACTGCTACGGCCGTAGTCAATATAGTTCTGCAATTACAAGTTGCCATTTATAATTCATCTCCTTAAATTAAAACAGGGAAGCGTGACAGCTCCCCTGTTTCTTAGTCACGCTTTAAGCGGAATTAGACGGTGCCACAACCGCCACAGCCATAAACACCGGCTGCAGACTGATACGGGCTGCAAGTGATGTAAGCGGGCTGAGGGAATGGACGTACCGCATTAATGATGGTAGAAGTCTGAGATAAGGTACCAAGTTGTAGCTGAGCAGCTTGCAATTGGTCACGAAGTTCCTGCATTACATTTGCTGTCATCAAAGCACGAGTTGCTTCTGCTTCTGCATGAATCGCAGTAGTGATTTCACAAGTGTTCTTGTAGTTTTCTGCACGAACAGCATCAATGTTACGATTAGTTTCGCAGCAGCATTGCTGTGCAGCAAAGCGACTTTCTGCAATTGCATTGTTAGTCTGGTTGAACCCTTGACACATGCCCATTTGCAAAGCGCCAGTGGATTGGCAAATATCCCTTTGGATACCGAATCCCTGATTTGCTAATTGGGTAAATCCTTGATTCATCGTGTTATTCAAGTTGGTGTACAAAAATTCATTCGTCAAGGTGTTTACTGCGCCATTAGCGCCACCGCCAAAACCACCGAATCCACCGCCGCCCCAGGCAAGCAGGAAGAATAACATTACTACCCACATCCAGCCGCCGCCAAAACCTGCGCCGTCTGCTGCTGTGGTACGGTTATTCAAATCGTATACAGGCATTACGCCCGAACCTTCCATAGTCATATAGAACATCTCCTTTAGATTTATTGTTTAAAATCCTTTGGTGGCCACCGATTAGATTTTAATACCGAATTGCGACAAAAGCTGTTGAGCCTGTTGCGGATCAATACCACGTTGTTTTGCAATATTCATCACAGTTTCTTTTAACTGTTCAGGAGACTTACCTCGCGCCATTTCCATTGCGCGCCCAAACAGGGGGTTGCTCCCCAACATTTTCTGCATCGCTTCCATCGGGTTTGGATTGCTGCGAAGCTGATTGAAGATTTGTATCATTGTGAATAGGTTCATTTGCATTTATTGTTTCCCCCTTCATATATCGTTCCAAAGAATTAACTTTTTGCTGCAGTTCTTCTACAGTCTCAGCATCAGCATATCTTTTAGGAGCCGGTTCTTTTTCCTGCGACAATTTATAATTTTGTATTACCGGCATACCATTCATATCAATATACTTTGCATATATGCAGCTGTCTGCTGGGCAAGGGAAATATGTAAGGCTTCCATCTAAATCAATTTGGGCAGCCTTAACCTCATCTAAGCTTGCAACTGTACGCCCTTTCATCATCAGGGGCATAGGCGGTTGTGGAACAAATTGCTGTTGTTGATACGCCGGCATCTGCGGCATTTGAGCTTGATAATTATTTAAACGTTGCTGCGTTACTCCCATCATTGCTGGATTAACAGGAGCATAAGGATTTACATACATTGCTATCGCCTCCGTTTCTTACTTATATTGTCGCCTAAATCAGCTCTTATAATCCGTAAACATTCCCTCATAATTCCCTAATATGGGCATAAAAAATAAGGCAGCCACAACTATTATGTGACTGCCTTTAATGCTCTCTTAACTGAATTATACGCCTGCTGCAGATCTCTTTCGACCGTTTGCACTGACGTATCTATTTTCATCGCTATTTGATAGTTTTTAAGATCGTGAATAAACTTGAGTTCTATAATTTCTATTTGCCGCGGCGTTAGTTTGGCTTCTGAAATAATTGCTTCAAATTCCTTTCGTGTGGACTGCGAAAGCCAATCTCTTGCCTGCAAACGGCAAGTATCCATATAATCACCTGCTCGCTGCTATTGTTCCAACTAATGCCCCTCCTATAAATCCCCAAAAGGCCTTCTGTTTTTGTTTCAATTCACTTTTGGATTGTTCTTTCTTTATTTGCTCGCTCAATATCTCTAAGGATTTGTTTTGCTCTGCTATTATTTTTTTGGAGTTCGACAATGATTCCTGCGCACTCGTTAGCTCGCTCCTTATCTTCTGATAAGATAAACGCTGCTCTTCGATTAGCTTCTTCAGCTCGTTCGAGTTCATCTGCTGCAGTTCCAACGTGTTCGATAGCCCTATCAACAGATTTTCCTGTCTGTTTATTATCGTCTGCAATTCCTTGAACTGTTCCCTGGACATCGTTATTGTTTCCGGAAGTTCCTCCGCAAAACAATTTAAAGAAAATGATAAGCACAGCAATAAGGGCAAAACTAATAATAAGATACTTGCTATACCTGATTTGTTTTTCTTCATTCACTTTCTGCCCTTCTTTCAATTTAAATTCTATTTCATTATCATTAAGATAGTTCTATTTTCAATATAATCAACCTGTGCGCCGTTTTCTATACTCCTACTTATATTTCCTAGTGTTTTGGAGATAAAACAACGCACAGGCTAATTCTGCGGCTGGGTTTTATCTTATAGATTATAATAAGTAATGCACCCTACCAAAATCGCAAGAGCAATACCAGCCCAAATCAAAATACGCTGTTTTTCCATATTAGTCACCTCCTTATACAATCTTTACCAATTATGATGCCACCAGATCGCCTTACCACGAATAACATCACCGCCGGGTTTCAGTTCTCCGTCGCCTGGCACATCTGGTAATTTCCACAAGTCCCAGCGTTCAAAAGTAGTTGCCGGGCCGTAGTCGTCTAAGTCTGCAGCTTCTGCATGTGTCATTACGGTATCGGCATTAATGTCCAATCCAAGCTCCTCACACAGTACAGCTACAACTTTTGCCATACTATCTATCTGCAACTCTGTCGGTGGCACGTTACCAAAGTCGATATGCCCATCAGCATAGGCTACAGCATCTACGCAGCACGCTAAAGCGATACCTACAGCCCCTGTATTACGCCGCCATGTATGAGCCTTATATTCAGTTAAATCATCGGTTGTCGCCATTATGGCGCCGTCGCTATCAATGTTTAAATGATAATCACTGAAAAACTGGTGATAATTACCAGCTGACCAGTGTAGATAGATTTTATCAATATTACCTTTACCCCTTACTGCTAACTGCCGCAGCTCATCTAAAGTGATTCTTTTCGTCACCATTGTTTTCTGCCTCCTGTTCAAACTTGTCAGGGACACCGTCCCCGTCTTTATCTACTAAACTTGTAGCTATAAAGGTCACAAATGCAACCATAGCCGGACCTGTGATCTCACGTATCAACGCCAGCAGGTCAGACATAATAATCTTATCCAACCACAACCACATATACATCCACGCAGCGTAATAGGTTAGTACCAGTAAAACGACTGCAATAAAATAGCCTACAATGACAGCCATTATTTTTGGCGACATTGAGGCTACTTTATTTCTGGCACTCACTATTAAGTTTTTTATTTTCTCAAGCATAAATATCACTTATCCCTTTGATTATTCACTTTATAACTACACCATAAACAGCTACCGCTAATGTCGCCAACCAAGCCAGTAAACTTACGTTTCCGCGGATGCAACCGCTTTGACATTCTAAGTTTGTTATACGCTCCTCGTGATCGGCAATTGTTTTTTCTTGCTGATCACATTGTCTATTTTTCGCCTCACCCAAGACAACGAGCCTAGTTATCTCCTGACCCATTTGATCTAACCGTTCAAAAATTCTTCTAGTATCTCCTTCTGCCATATCAACGCACCGCCTAATTTAATATAATAGCGTCCAAATCCTCTTTGCTTAATGCTGCGGCTACCTCTGCCTGCTTGCTCCAACCTTGCTGTTTGCAAGCGCCCACGTGGGACGATAAGTCAGCACACCATGTATATACCTGCGAAGCGTTAAGATACTGTATTGTTTTAACAGTTTCACCATCTTTATACCCCCGTACCGGACAGCCGTCAGGATATTCATTTTTAAAGCGTTCAGTGCTTACGTTCAGCGCAATCCCCTGCATCGTAATCTGCGTGTCCTTATCGCTATCATATCTTACTATCTCACCAGTGCATTCAGATATAAAACCGCCTGCGATTTTTCTTTCAGTCCAAGCGTCTACCTCTGACAGCTTGATAGCTTTAAGTTCATCAAACGTAAGAGCTATATATTCACGTGCTGCTTTTTTAGCAATCAATTCATCAATACTTTTTAAAATATCTTCACAAATTTCATTTGGGTATTGTTGGAATGCTACTCCATTAAGCCAGCAACTCTCCGTTCCACAATTATAGTCAATAGACTTATACTCTATTTCTTTGCCATAATCAACAAAGAAATTATTTATTGTATCCATATACACTTTTTCTTGTGCTTGTACAATAACTTTATCGTTATTCGTATCTAAAATAATTATATTTTGCATTTTTATTCTCCTTACTCAATTCTTTCCCAACAGTAATATGTTACATATGGCGGCATATTATTATGCTCCGCACTACCACCAGTATTATCAATACTAATATCTGAAGCAAACGAAGAATTTAAATTAAAAGTAGTAATAGAACCGCTCCAATCTGTATTTCCACAATAAGCATTACTTGTATTGGTGTGGCTAAAAGCTCCACTACTATTAACATTTTGAAGTCTCCCAACAGTTATAGAACCACTCACGGTAGATGAAGTGGCACTAGCAGAATGCTTGTGCATTGGAATTTGATCAATCTCTAATGTAACATTTGCTTCACCTCCGTTACTCCCTGCTTGATAAGTATCTCCTGCAGCTAAAATAAATTTATCTTTTATCTGTGTCCACGTACCACCAAACAGAGTTCCTGGATCAGTAGGTTGCGAACTCCAATAAAGCGCTCCTACAGGATATGGATTTGGCGGCAAATCGTCATAAAGAGCATTGATTGCTGCTCTTATTTTTTCAACTGTTATTAGCCCAGTAAGCTTCATTTTTCCTCACCTCAAATCGTCAGAACAAAGCCGGCAAACTTCTCCGTACTTTGGATTATGATATTACTGCCACTTTCAACTACGTCTACCATAACACTCTCATAGGTACTGCCATTAGTACGATACATACCAAGGAAGTGTTTTCCTGAAGCTGCTAAGGTAAATGGATAGTAGCCGTTTGATAATGTTCCCCAGTTGGCGCTACTTGCTGTAAATTCAGTTTTGGTTACTGACGCAGCACCGGTAACAGCTTCTGTAACTTCATCTTTTGTAGCATAAGTAGATGTGATGACATTGCCACTAGCATCTTGAGTTGCTTTAGTAGCACTGGTCGCATTAGCTACATTATTTATCGTAATAGTGGTAGTTGTACCGCCTGTATTTACGGATAACTGATTGGCAGTGCTTCCAGCTGTTACAGACCTTACACCTGTGTTATTAATGGCATTGCTAGATATACTTATACCTGTGCCTGCTGTATAAGTAGTATCCGTAAATACAGCATTAGCCGGTACTGTTTTGTTAAGGCTATAAGTACAAGCTTTAGGAACACCACCATCAAAATATACAGGCTGTGTTGTACTGCCGGCAGAAGTTGTTAGTTTAGCGGCAGCAGCTGCAGTTTCAGTTTTACCGAGTTTACCTGCTATAGCTTCATTCATAGCTGCCGCACCCGTTTTATCTTCTGCAATGTAATCGGCAATTTCTTTTAACGTATCGTAAGTATCAGGCGCTCCGTCAATCAGCTCATCTTTTACTGCCGACTTTGCAGCCTCAATAGCACTATTCATATCAGCAGTCTTTGCATAACTCGCAGCTGCTACGCCACCTAATTTACTACTGTCAGCGGCAGTTTCGGTCTTACCGAGCTTGCCGGTATCCAACGCTTCAAAATTAGCATTAATCTTAGCGTCTCTCTCTGCTAAAGTTCCGGTGACAATTTTTTCTACACTCATTCTAAGTAACCTCCATCCAATATTATTTTCCCTGTGAACGCTTTGCTCACATTTATAACAACGTTACCGTTATTATCTACTCCGGCATTAGCATAGTAAGGATAACTAACGCCATCAATTATTTGTGTTAAGCTGACAATGACCGGACTGTTTCCTGCCTGGTGTTCCTCAGCAGATATGGTTAGTACGAAATCACTGCCAACCTCTGCAAAATCTTCATCCGTAAAGTTTTTGACATAGACCTTATCACCAGTCTTTTTTGTCAGCGACGCTAGTATAACGATGCCTGCAAACCTTTCAGGAACTTCGATAATCACATTTTCGGCGTCCATATAAACGCCGGTCAGTACCATTTCATACTGAGGCTTCTTGACTTCCTTGTAAACGCCTATAAGCCTGCTGTTACCCATTGCCATTGTAAAACGCCACATGCCGTTGTTTTCAGTCCATCTGTCATCTGTCGCAGTAAACTCTTTTGTTATAGTTCCGCTCTCAAAACGCAGTAAAATATCTTCTGCACGGTCAGCAGCATCTTCTGCTTTCTCTGCATCTTTTTTTGCAGATTCTGCACTTTCTGCTGCTGACGTTTCAGACTTCTTTGCAGATTCTGCACTCGCCTGTGCCTGCTCCATAGCAAATTTAGGATTAGGCCCAGCAATAAGTTTTTTACCGGTTTCATCCCAATAAAAACTCTCATTTGGCATTGGTTGTGGCAGAACTGTAGAAATATCTTTAGGCGCTGAATCTGATAAACGAATTGCTCTCGTTACACCGTCCCACAGCTGTTGGCAAATTATCGTTAGTTTATCCAATGCCGCTTCGATAACATTAAATGGCCAATGAGTATCCAACTGAGATTCCTGTGTTATAGGAACCTCACGATATAAAACAAGCTGCCACCCTTCAGGTAATATTGGTGGTCGTTCTGCCTCTGGTGGTTCTGCTCCCGGAGAATAGCCAGGATAAAACACTACTGACTTCTCCATATCAACGAAATAATCTTTGGTTAAAACAGTTTCTTTAAAATCGGGATCAACAAGTACTACATTAATATCGGTCTTTTCCAATATCTTAAAAGAATATCCAAACTCTGTAGCAACTCCATTCCCATTGTATGTAATCCTATTTTCACTGCTGCCTATCAAAGTTTTCCCTCCTTCCAAATAAAAAAGCGCCTACCGAAGTAAGCGCTTTCTATTAAGTTCTAACTAACTTTATGATACTATTTTAACTCATTTTTATAGGGGTTTTGTCGGATACATTTTTAATTTTTTTACATCGCCTCTGCTCTCATATCCAATAACCTTACATTACTATTTTAACTCTTGTTAAATGGCATTTTGTCGGAAACTTTTTAAAATTTATTTCTTAATCTAAAGTAAGGTTAAATAACTAAACTAAATTGACAAACTATTATAATTCTAGTACTATAATAGTAAAGATAATTGAATTTACCAGTTGTATTATATAGTGAATACACGGAGGTGTTATATATGTGGAGCGAATCTTGTGGAATCTTAGAACGAAATGGTAAAGATCCATTTAAATTCGATGCCGAGTTATTAGTAAAAAAAGAAACCACTACCCCAAAGGAAAAAGAACAAAGCACCAAAGCCAATAAATAAGAGAGAGCATTATATGCTCTCTTATTTTTATTAGCAATTATTTTTTTGGCGAAAAGCAGATTCTTTAAGATACCATGTATTATATAATTTTGCTATTTCAGTATAATATTTTTGAGCAGGATCTATATTTCTATAAACGATAAAGAAATATAGATTTTTTTACATTTTGTAAAAAAGTCTGGTGCAAAGAATTATAAACATAGTCACTCCCAGCTAAATTATTATTGAAATACATACAAAAATATTCTAATTTGTTTAAAGACTCATTGATCATACGTATTACATCAGTCCTAATATCAGAAGAACATATATCATTTAATATCTGGGCTGGAATAATATTATTTGTATGATTACACAATTCATGAAACGGTAAATAATAGTTAATTTTTGATTGCCGGTACCCCAACGCTAAACATTCCACAGAATTACTTAAATCAATTTTTTTATTTAAACTATCAGCTATCATTTCAATTTCTTGGGAAGTGAATATCATTCTCAACTCATCTACATCAAAATCCTTTATATTAAACTTCTTAATTTTATCCATTAATTTTATAGTCCCAGTAAATTCAAGGTACTCACTTGAAGCCGTTAATAAAGGTAATATTTCATTACCATACAACTTAGCCATTTCAAAAGCATTTTCCTGTGCAAGTTGTTTATTTCTGGTTTCATTTTCTAACTTTATATAATATACTTGTACAGCAACAAAAATAAGTGAAATACCAGTTGCTATAGCTCCTAATGATGAAAAGAAATTAGTATTTTCTGTTAGAATTTTATGAGCAACAGGACAATAATATAAA
>OOCA01001002.1_pt1 | contig 13716 bp, 7 predicted proteins | sample 1671591 | NCBI WGS metagenome assembly OOCA01 (sample SAMN06348172, study PRJEB24527) | human gut metagenome | biome: human gut; feature: ankylosing spondylitis patient; material: feces | host: Homo sapiens | place: China | collected 2015-10 | reverse complement strand
TTTTCCATATCAGGTTCCTCCGTTCCCAACTCACCAGCCAGCAAAACCGGTCCATAGAAAATACCCACCCGTTTTTCATTATCAGGCATAGATACGGTATAAAACTTTATTTTAAAGGTAATTTCTATTTTATCATTATCTTTCCATTCCCGCTCAATAGAAACATAGCTATTATTAGAAGCCTCAAATGAAACAGAACTTCCATTCACTCTGATACGCATGGACTCCGCCCATTCCGGATAGCGTAGACGGAATATAACAGACTGTGGTTTTTCTGTTTTAACTGTCAGCACAGTTTTATCAGAAGAAGGGATATCCGTATCCTGGGTAACAATCATCTTCCGGTCCGTCCAATTCAATTGCGAAGGGATGAACAGATTCACCCAAAGGCTGGAATCACTGCCTTCAGAATAAATAAAGTCACCATACTTCACATGATTTTCCATACCGGATCCGCTGCAACAGCAAAATGATTGAAAAGGGGACAAATAACCTTTCTTACCACCGGAAATCAAAGGCGTATAGTAAGTACACATTCCATCATCCGGATTCTGAGAAGCCAGAATATGATTGAACACGGCTCTCTCATAATAAGCACTATACTCAGGAAGCGACTGCCAGGAAAATAAATGCCGCGTCAGTTTCAGCATATTATAAGTGTTGCACGTTTCTGTATTGGAAGTGCTTAAGCGTTCATTCAATTGTCCGGGGGTTCCAAAATGTTCTCCATCACTATTACCTCCGTTCACATAAGAATGATTCTGTACCACCGTATGCCAAAAGAAAGAAGCAATCGCAGAATCACGCTTACTACCAGTCAATTCATACAGGCGTGCGGCTCCTATAATCTTAGGTACCTGCGTATTGGCATGCTTTCCTTCCAAATCATCCACTCCCACCGCTAAGGAATCCATGATAGCTTTATGATTATCGAACCGTTGAGCCAAAGCCAGGAACTTTTCATTCTTTGTACAAGCATATAAATTAGCCAATGCCTCATTCATGCCACCAAACTCACATGCCAACACTTTCTGCATTTGTTCTTCTGTAAGATGCTGAAAGGTACCATACATCCAATTGGCCAATTTTTCGGCAACAGCCAATGCCCGCTCATTATGAGCGTATTGATAAGTATCAATCAGGCCGGCCAGAACTTTATGCATTACATACAGAGGTACCCAGCCTCCATTCAGGTCGAATCCCTGTGAATATATCTTTCCAGCCGAAACCTCCTTAAAAATCCTTTTACCATCCGGTGTAGCCGCCAGATAACCATCACCATTTGCCTGTTGGCAACTATCCAGTTCATTAATAGTGTATTCTAATCTTTGCAGGAAACGTTCATCTCCCGAAGTTGCATAGTACATGGCACAAGCTGATAAATAATGCCCCAATGTCTGTCCGGCTACTCCCCTACACGACGCTCTTCCGATCTTAGGAGCTTTAGGAACCAATCCGGCTTCTGAGCGGAATCCACTAAGAAAACGGTCCGGTTCCAATTCCAGCAGATAAGCAGTCTCCTTTTCCTCCGCATGTTTAAAAGGTCCCTTAGTTATAACGACCTCCCCCATTTCAAAAGGTTTTGTCGGTAAAACCGGAGTATCTACTTGTTTTGCCGCTTGCTGGCAGGACAGTAACAAGCACAAGGCACACACGCCATAAAAGTATTTCTCTATTTTCATGATATTATATTTTATTTACTACGAAGTTCATACATCGTCTCACCAACCGAACGTGCAGCACGTATCAGTTCCCAGTTGGGAGCATCATATACATTAATAAAACCAATCTGATAGTTCTCTCCATCTCCGCGCCCGGTTACAGCTTGGTCATTGTATTGGAACCAGTGTGTACCAACCAGATAAGGATTCATCACGGCATCCTGCACATAATGTTTATACAAGTCAGCCCGGTTCTCCTGGCTGCCTCCATAACGTAACCCGCCATGCAGCAGACCACGATCCAACCCTCCGAAATGGAACTCACCGATTATCATCGGAAAATCACGATCCTTGGAAGGCCGAAGCGAATATGCCGAATAAGTATACCTGTTGAAACTTACAACATCACAATATTTGGCTGCGATATCTACAATCCATTGTTGCACGGCATTCCCGGCAAAGTCTCCATAATTAAACCGGCAACCCAAATACAGTTTGTGAGGCGCTTTTGCTTTTAATGCTTCTTTGACAGAACGAAAATAAGCATTCGCCATATGACTTGTGAAGTCAATCAAATCATTTGTAGCCCCGGCATAGACTGAATCATTTTTCATCCAATCTTCCCAAGTAGCGAACTCACTTCCCCAAATAGTATTCAGTTCAGCCAAGGATGCATATTTCTCAATCAAACGATTCTTGAACACTTCCTTCGCATAAGGATATCTCCCTTGTAAAGCCAAAATAGCCAGATAAGTATTATTACCCCAACCCAGTTCATTATCAACAAAGTATCCGATACACCATTCATCATTGGCAGCTGATGAGCCGGCAATGGTCCGTTCAAGACCTTTCCGAAATTCCGGTGAGAACGGATCTTGTATGAAATGCCCATATTGCGTATGGATTACTGCCGTATAAGGAATCTTTCTTGTACGGATCACCTCTTCATTAGACCAGTTTGCAATGGTATTAATATTCCAACTCTTTAACCGTCGGTTTGCCTTATCAATCATTTTGGTTTTATAATCAGCACCCCATTTCCGATACATATTCAGTTTCCAATAAGAAAGCTCTTTCCTGTCGTTACGCTCAGAAACAAACAAAGATGAATCCACCGAAGCCGGGAGATTCAAGGGACGATAAAACTTCTCACGCCCTTTGACATTCGTCTCGTCTCCTCCACCTACGCAAGTGATGCCATGCGACCAAAACAGATATCCCTGCGGGTCAACCAACCACCATTTACCCTGATATTTCTCTACGCGAAAATGTCCGGTAGCAGCCAATTGAGGTCCCTTTGCCCACCCCCCATAAATATCCCAGCTTTTATTGCCCGGATAATTTTTCATATCCTGTTCCTCTCTTTTATCCGCTTTCACTATTTCTCCGACACCAGATATCTTACCAGGATAACGACTATGAACATATTGCCCGAATTCATCCACAAATGGAAGTAAATCTTCATATTCCTTGCCTGAGTATTCTTTATAAGGAATGGTCAGCATCACATTCTTCACCACGACCTCATCTCCCGACTGAATACGGGGAAAGTCCAAGGAAAAACGATGGATAGATTCCGGACGATAACCACACCACAATCTTGTAGCACCACCGGGTAACCCATTCATTTTGGGAAACAATTCCAATTGCTGCTTTGAATATTCTTTGCGTAAAATCAGAGTTTCAATCTTTTTCGTACTCCGTGCAGGTACATACCCCGCACCTGTACTCCAATAATCGCCATCCAAATGGCACTCCACGAATAACTCATGATCTGCCAGGTTCTGGACTTCACAAACTAAATGTACAAAAGGGGAGAAGTCCCAGGCCGTTTCTCCCGAAGAAAAAGTCACGCTCGCCCCTTGCCGGGTTGCCGTCCAATGCAACGTCTTGCCTCCGGAAACTTTTTCAAGTCCATACGTATCAATACTACCTTCTTTTAATAATTCGGGAAGTAGTTTTCTGTTATTCTGTCCTACTGCCCATACAGAGCAGGTGAATACAATTGATAATAAGAATGTTTTCATGGTTATTCTTTCAATATTCTGTTTTTAATCAAGTTTAGTTCAACCCATCAGGTAAGTAGAAATCAAAAGGGGCATTTCTATCGCTTCCCATTATTCCATTTCTGTCTACCTTCAATTCAGCTACTTGTATCGACGAACGACGATAGATATAAGGCAACACACCAGCTTCATCCAGCTTTCCGGTCTCGTCGCCCCAGCCTCCCTCTTTCTCCCATCCCGGATGGGTGAAATAAAAGACATACGCCTTATCTCCGGTCACCACCACTCCCGGATGACTGGCACGGACATTGTCATCTTTGCGCTCCCCTCTGCTTCCCAATATAACGCTTTGCTTCTCCCACTTCTCAGCATCCTTTGAGCGGTACACTCCAAAGCCATTCCACTGGTCTATCAGCATCCAGTAATATTCTTTATAATAGAACACAAAAGGCGCTTCGTGAGGAACATCACCAATCGTAATGCCCGGTACGTTCGTCCAATGATACAAATCGTCGCTTACAGCTTCCACCGTATAGCCTATACGCGAATTCTTATACCACATCCCCCATTTTCCATCCGGTTTCTTATAAACCGTGGCATCCAGCAACGGGTCTGCATCGGCCAAAGGTATCAATCCGCAGAAGTCCCAGTTCCACAAATTACGACTTGAATAATGAGCTATCTTGCCTATCCCCGACCATGACTCGTGCACTCCCTGGATATAGGTGACAAACAAATGGTATACTCCTTTATCATACACTACATGAGGAGCCCAAAACGTATTTCTTCCGCGCTCGAATTCAAGATCCAATGCACCTACATAATTCCAGTTCTTTCCGTGATCCGTGCTGACTGCCACGCCGATCCTGGTTCCATAACACCAATTGGTTCCTTGCGTAGGGACATTAGCCCGCCGGTTGGTGTAGAACATATACCATGCCTTCTCCTGTTCGTTATATATCACCATCGGATCTGCTGCCCCGTCATGAATGGGATCTCTGAACAAAGGGGCTTTAGCGACTCTCATCTCTTCTTTAGCCGCTGATTGAGCTTTCAGATCCATATCAGTCCCCAATATCAGACCACCTACTACTATGAGTAGTAACAATAATCGTTTCATCTATATAGCGTTTTTATAATTCCTTATTGGTTCTGAAAGAGGTTGCGGGCAATCCCTCTTTATTATAGAGATTAACTGCCGGATTGGAGTCCCACGCATGCCGCGCTGATAAAGGCTTCTTCACTGCATCGCTCCAAACCAGCACATCATTACCCTCGATAACCGCCTTTGCCGGAACATACTTACCATCCTCACCCGCAACTTCAAATGTGCGTAAATCTTTGCCGTCTTTACTCATCAGACCGCTTCCCGTACTTTTAAACTTCAAGCGTATCTTGTTTCCTTCTATCCGGAATGAATCATAAACCGGACCTTGGAAGACACCCACACTATCTTTGTAAACCATCTCTTTGGCACGCAGATAAAGGCGCTCGCCTACAGGTTTCTTGTTATTCGGATGGATATCATAAGGATCGCCTACATCTATGGAAACAGCCATCCCGACATTAGGCAATTGCAAAGATTCTGCCTGCGCCTCCCGGAAATACTGGCAACTGCCTCCGCTGATATTAGGCAATTGTACAAGCAGGAACGGAAGATAGCCTTGTTCGAAACGTATGCGCCAATCGGTAATCATAGTTGGTTGCAACTGTTTATACAACTCCGGCTGACCGGAATTCCCTTCACCCTGATACCACAGAAAACCACGAATACCATAAGGCAGCAGAGGGGCAATCTTTGTATTATACATACAAGTGATATTATTGGAATAACCCCTTCCCACCGGAAGCTTCGGCTCTATCTCACCATTGTACTTCCATTGTCCTTTCAAAGAAATACGTACCTGGTTATCAGCAGAATGTAAATACGGATCACTGGCCTCATCACCCAAACGTCCATTTCCCCATTCGGACAACAGCCGTACGGCAATCACATTCTTACCCTTTCTGAGCAGTTTGGCAGGAACACGGTAACTTCTCACACCATCCCATCTTTCACGCCCTACTTCCACTCCGTTGAAGTAAGTGACGTCTCCCGTCATAACTTTCCCTAAATGCAGAATCAAGTCTTCACCCAGTGCCTCCTTCGAAAGTGTGACTTCTTTTCTTAGCCAAAGCAGTTGATAACCGCCCAAACCTACACGCGGAGGATATACCGGATAAGCCTCCTCTTTCCATGCCTTGTCATTAAAAGAAAGTTTATGAGCACCTTGTTTCAGCCCCACTTGTGTAGTCTGAACAATCTTCTCACGTTCTCTATCCTTCTCAACTCCCAACTGGTGGAGAGCTGCCCAATCTTCATCACTCTTATAAATCTCTTCAATCACCCGGTTCTTAAAAGCGGGAATCGTATAAAGCATTTCCGCACTAATCCATGCTTCGCAGATAGTACCGCTCCAGGAGGTATGAATGATCCCTACCGGTACTTTCTTATCCAAATGCAGAGCACGTGCAAAGAAATAGGCTACTGCCGAAAATCCCTTCACCGTCTCCGGGGTACATACCTTCCACTCTCCACCCGTCAAATCAGCATGAGGAGTTCTGCTTACAACTTCGGGAGTACAGAACTCACGGATATCCGCATAATTGGCATCCTTAATCACTTCATCGGCAGACAAGACAGCACCAACCCTGTAATTCATATTCGACTGCCCCGATGCCAGCCATACCTCGCCAATCATTACATTCTTGAACACCTCCTTCTGTCCACCGCAACTCACACTCAATGTATAAGGACCTCCTGCCGGCAGTGGTTCCATCTTAACCAACCATTTACCTGTATCATCAGCAACAGTTTCATATTCTTTTTCACTCATGCTGATTCGGACTGTTGCTCCGGAATCGGCCCACCCCCAGACCGGTGCATATATCCCCTGCTGAAGCACCATATTATCTGAAAAGATACGTGCTACGCGCATAGAATTGCTTTGGCTGTACGCCTTCGGGCAGACCAGTAACATCCACACGATGGAAAAGAATAAAGCTGAGCTTACACGTTTGTATACCATAATTCTATTTTTATTTATTTTACCTATCTTATCTTTAAAAGAAGTATTCGAAGAGGCACATCCTTTTACCTTAGTTCATTGACTGTACTTCCCGACTTATACAAATCCCATACTGAGACGCTTCGTTGTTCCAACGAGGAGAAACTTTTGTTTCACCAAGGTGGAACTATAGTTTCTTCATGATGAAACCTTTGTTTCTCCTTGGTGAAACTAAAGTTCTTCCCTGTTGAAACAGAGTGAGACTCTTACTCCTAATTCACTCCATACTAAAAGCCTCTTCGAATACCACTATTTCCAACCGGGATTCTGAACAAGTTTGGGATTTTTATAGATCTCCGACTGTGGAATCGGATAGAAATACATCTTGTCATCCCAAATACGATCCGCAGTCACACTATATTCGAAAGAATACTTGTCACCAGCCTTACTGATAGAAACACGCTTGATTTTCGTTGTCTCCTCCCCTATCTTCCATCTGCGGATATCCCAGAAGCGATGATCCTCAAAAGCTAATTCAGCCATCCTTTCTTTACGCAAAGCCTGGCGGAACTCCTTTTTCGAAGATACATCCTCAGAAGTCAGTGCAGCAATCCCCAAACCACTTCTGCCACGTACCATGTTGATCGCGTCACGGGCTGAAAGATTTAACTCATCCGTAACCCCTTCCGGACCATAAGCTTCATTCATAGCTTCCGCATAAATCAGCAGTATCTCAGCATATCTGAACAAAGGCATGGAATGCTTAGCTGTAGTAGTGCTATTGGCAGTCAGGCTTACACTGATATTCACGAACTTACTCAGATAGTATCCCGTTTTGGTTGCACCTTCCTGCGGAAGGCCGTTAAGGCCGTTCGGAAGTACGTCAACTTGTTTGCCATAAGCCGTTTTCCCGCCATGATAGAGTACGGTATATGCCAATCGGGGGTCTCTGTTGGCATAAGGTTCCGATTCATTCATCTCCTGCCCTTCCTTCATATCGTATGCATCAACCAGATTCTGAGTAGGACAATTGCCACTCTTTCCACCCTCCAGGCCGATTGGGAAATTCAATTTCTCCAGTTCGTTGGTATCACCAATTCTTTTAATCAGAATCATTTCCGGTTCTTTATAATTATCGGCACCCAGCAGTCTGTCAAATGACACTAAAGACAAATTCCAACTTCCGGCGGCATCTATAATCTTCTTGGCAGCTTTAGCTGTTTCTATCCATTTTGCAGGGTTAGTCTCGGCATCCGGATTATTCAACGGGCTTGCAGCATATAATAAAGTTCTCGCTTTCAATGCCAATGCAAAGATTTTAGATACACGTCCGGTTTCATTATCATAGTCTGCATTGTAGACTGCCGGCAACCTTCCATCCTCGGTAACCTCGTCACACTCTCTCACGATAAAATCAACAATAGTTTGGTAATCAACCGGAACCTGATTGTTTGCTTCTTCCTCTGTCAGGACTTTCGTTATCAACGGAATCCGGTTATAGCGCTTTACCAACTCAAAATAGTAATATGCACGCAGAGCCTTAACTTCCCATTCCAGATTTCGGTATTTACGCATCATCTTGGCATAGTCTTTCTTAAACTCAAACTCTTTCCAGTCCTTGCCCGTACCATTTTCCAAGTAGTCATTGCAAGCCCGGATGGCTTTATAGTAATGCCCCCATTTATCATCTACAGTACGTATTGCACTCCAGCTTCCGTCATAAAAGCGGTGAATAGTTGAAGTAGGCCATACATACTCCGCTTCATCACAAGCTGCCGAACGCAAAGCACCGTCTACATCATTTAAGGCACCCGGAAGATAGGCATAGATGCCGGTCACAAAGTCTGTATTGGACCAAGTGGTATTGAAGAGTTTATTCTGATCGTAATCTGAATTCTCATTGTAATCCAGAAAGTCGCTGCATGAGGAGAGCAACATCACCAGAATTCCTGCTAAAAATATATGCTTTTTCATAATCTATATCTTTTTAGTTACATTAAAAACCAACTGAGAAACCAACCTGAATAGATGCCGGAATAGGATGAGAAATACCCATTGCTTCAGGATCGCACACATCTACGTGATCGAACAGAATGAAGTCGGAAGCCCTGACATAAAGCTTTGCCGATTGCAAAGGTGTGGAGGCCAATGTCTTTTTAGAGAACTTATAGTAAAGCTCGGCATGACGCAATTTCAAGAAAGATTTATTGGTCAGCCACAATGTATTGTCATTAAAGTTATTGGCATTCGTTCCTTGTGACAGTCTCGGAAACTTGGCGTTCGGTGTCTCAGGTGTCCAACGGTTATTGTAATAATATTCAGAGATAGAAGTATTGCCCGTCAAGGGACGGAACAAACTTGCCGTAGATGCAATAGCGGAATAGTTTCCGGTTCCCTGTATCAAAGCATCGATACCAATTCCTTTATATTCCACTCCAAGATAAACAGAGTAATAAATCTCAGGTATCTGGCTACTATAACCGATAGCTTTCTTGTCGAACTCATCAATAATTTTATCACCGTTCAAGTCTTTGAACTTGATATCTCCCGGCTTCACCGTGGACATATTCTGTTTCGGACTGTTGGCTATGTCCTGTTCATCCTTAAAGAAACCGATTGCCTCATAACCGAAAATCTGTCCAACAGGTCTTCCCGTAGCTTTCATCCATTCGTAAGGGGCATATTCTTCACCCATTTCTATGATCTTATTACGGTTGAAAGTAAAATTAGCACCTGCGTTGAAACGGAAAGCTTTTAATTCCTTATGATAATTCGCTCCGATTTCAATCCCTTTATTCTCTACCTTTCCGATATTCTGATAGGCATTAGTAGCGCCCAGCACAGCAGAAATATCACCAGGGGTTACCAGCATATCCGTTCTCTTTTCCTTGAACAGTTCTACTGTTAAATCAACTGACTTTACAAAAGACATATCTAAACCCAGATTTGCCTTGGCAACTTTCTCATACAGCATATCCGTCGTTGGCAATCTACCTTCTCCCAATCCACTGGCACCATTGTATTCACCGCCCAAAATATAGCCATTAGCCCAACCATACTTACGATTCCACATCAAAGCCTCAGGCATAATATCCGTACCGGTAAGCCCCCAGGAAGCGCGCACCTTTAAAAGATCCAGGAAAGCAACATCTTTCAGGAAGTTTTCATTAGAAACTATCCAGGCAGCCGAGACAGCCGGAAAATTTCCGAAACGCTGAGAAGGAGCCAGTAAATTAGAGCCATTACGCGAAAAGGCCAAGTCGGCTACGTATTTATCAGCATATACATAATGTACATGTCCCAGCATATTGATACGGTTACGGGTATTGTGCTGTCCGTTCAAGATAGTCTGCTCTCTTGAAGCCGCAAGAGTCACATTCAGTTTATGGTCGTCCCAGGTATTAGCATAATTTACTCTTCCCCATAAGTTAAAGCGGCTCCACTGGTTACCTAAAGAAGAACTGAACGAAGCGGCAGTACTCTCTCCCTTCAATGTATAATCTTCGGAAGATGAGGGATTGGAAACATTAGGCACTGCATAGGCATAGTTCATACCATAGTTATCCCAATACTCACAAAAGTTATCATAGGCAATACGCGCATCAACCGAAAGTCCTTTTAAGAACATACCAAGGTCTTGCCTGATGGCCATATCAGCAAACAAAAGCCGTTGATGACTCCTCGCATATCCTTTGGCTGCTACTTCAGCTACCGGGTTCCGGGTCCACACGTTGCTTCCACCCCAGTCACCATAAGGAGTCTTAACGGGAAAAGCCGCCGCCGGAGTACTATACAGCATTGACATCAGATCTCCGGTCAAAGGGTTCGGCCTGTTATGTTCGGACAACATACCACTCATCTTGAATGATAACAAGGTGGATTTAGTCAGATCTACATCTACATTGGTTCTTATGCTCAACTTCGAATACTTAAGTTGGGAGGAATACTCATCAACAATATTCTCCGGCTTAATGAAACCTTTGTAGGAGAGATAATCCACAGAAGAGAAGTATCTGACAATTTTTCCGCCACCACTCAATGTTACGAAAACATTATCCGTAGAACCTGATTTGCTCAAAACTTCATCCATCCAGTTCACATTACCATAGTGAGGATCATTATTCTTAATTCCATCCAATTGTGTCTGATCGTACATCGGACTCAAACCGTCATTCTTCATCGCTTCATTCATTGCCAATGCATAGGTATAACCATCTGCAAACTTCGGCAAGCGATTCAGCATATTAAAATGATGTTCATAATTCACACTGACATCAATCTTCTTCTTAGAACCGGTCTTGGTCGTAACCAACATGACTCCATTAGCACCACGCAAACCATATAAAGCCGTAGCCGCCGCATCCTTTAATATCTGAACGCTCTCTATTTCTTCTTTTGTAATCATGCTCAGATCTCTTTCAAAGCCATCTATCAGCACCAGAATAGAATTATCACGTGTGGAATTCAAACCGCGAATCATCGTAGTCGGTACACTTTCCCATACAGTACCTCCATTTTGCAATACAGTAAGTCCCAATCCCTTACCATACAATGCGTTCAGAGGATTGGTCGCCGCACTTTTCATGATCTCTTCTCCCGTAACTTCCGATATTGCAGCAGAAGACTCTTTTGCCTTCACCGTTACGCCATAGCCCAAATTCAGAAGTCTTTCCCCTTTAGCAACAATAGCGCTATCTTGTTGTGCATATGCGCTTAGACAAGAGAACATCAATGCACACGATAATTTATATATATTTCTCATAATCTTTTACTTCTTTTATTGTGATTTACAAGTAGCATATTACCATCCGGGATTCTGAGTTAAATATCCCTTGTTCATCTCTACAAATGGGAAGGGAGACAAATACCATTTCGGAGTGAAGAAAATGGTTCCATCCTCACCATCCTGAATAAATCTCTTCTTAATAGAAAATTTCTCATAAGAATAAGTACTATTATCTCCACGGCGGATACGAATTCCGTGTAATATCTTACGGAAGTCTTTTGCTTGTTTCCATCTGATCATATCATAGTAACGCACTTCCTCAACGCCAAACTCTCTGGCACGCTCATCCAGAATTTCTTTACGCATCTCATCCTGAGTAAGCCCCGACTTCAACCCCGGCAGTCTGACACGTGTGCGTACATAGTTTACGTACTGATAGGCATCGCTCGTACGTCCCACTTCATTCAGGGCTTCCGCATAGCTCAGATAGATTTCAGGTAAACGCAAATAGGGCCATTGGTCTTGTTTACCCGCCATGTGTTCTTTATCCAAAATGTATTTGTAAACGGCAAAGCCTGTAAATGCCGCACCATCACTGGCAAGGTCATTGGCAGGACCCTCACGTCCACCAATCCATAACTCTGCCACATGGTCCATACCGAATTCCGCATTATTCACCAGGCAGTTTTCGTACAACCGGGGATCTCTGTTCGCAAACGGATCTTCTGCTATGTAATGGTCTTTACTTTGTCTATCCCAGAAAGAAGCATCGAACGGAGTACCATCTGCATATGGAAAGAGATTCACATACTCCAGTGTAGGGGTCATTGCGCCATACGAACCGTAAGACTGCAAATAGTAACAATCCGCATCCCAGTACCAAGAAACCGTGGCACGGGCACGCGTATCAATCAGCAACTCACCATTCGCCCTTCTATAATATGCATCCTGATAAGCTTGGCGGGGATTAGATGGATTCTGAACTAAATCCCAGGGATTTCCTTCCTGCTGATTACGTGTCATAAACAGGTCACAGGCATCTACCACATCATCCCACAAAGACATATCTTTACCACCGAACCAGACATGCTGTTCAGCAACTGACGGAGCAGAGGATGCTTCCGGATGATAAGGTTCGCTATCATTGAACAAAGGACTTGCACCAAACAACAAGATCCTAATCTTCAGACCAAGGGCAGCAGCTGCTGTAAAGCGTCCGGCCCATTGTTCTTGTTCACCGGATTGTAAGGCCCAAGGCAATACTGCATAGGCTTGGTCACACAAATCTGTTATAAAGTTCATCGTTTCACGAGCGGTAGCACGTGGTAATTTAAAATCGTCATTCGGATCGAAAGCCTTGGTTACTAACGGAAGGCCTCCATAATTGCGGAACATATCAGCATAATGGCAAGCGATAATCATTTTTGCCTCTCCTTTTAAACGTTCTTTCTCACTATCGTCAATATTAGGAGTCTGACCGATATTCTCAATAAATAACCAGGCTTTACGAATCCCGGTCCACTGTTCCTCACCGTTAGAATAAGAATAAACGGCAGCCGAATAATCAGAGGTAGCATTGAACTGACCGGAATAGTACAGGCTACTTACGCCGTCCCAACTCAAACCACTGGTGAAACAATCTGTCAAGGCATCCACAGCCCTTCGCACTCCAGTTCAAAGGACGTCCATAATAAAGTGAAGTATAGGCGTTCCATAAGAATGCACGGGCATAATTAGCATCATTAAACACCACATCTTTATCCACATCCACGCTCGGCGCCTTTTCCAGAAAAGCATCTCCTACCTTGAATTCATCCGCACAAGATACCAGTGCAGCGAATAATATAAGGATTAATCCATTAAATATCTTTTTCATGTCAGTCATAGTTTTAGAAGCTTACATTTAAACCAAAATTAATCACACGCATTACCGGATATTGCGGTACGCCACTGGACATAGATTCCGGATCTGATATTTTCAGCTTATCAAATGTCAGCAGATTATAACCGGTCATAAATACACGCATCTTTTCCATCCCTATCTTTGGCATAAACGGGAGGCGGAAGTTATAACCGATTTCAATGTTCTTCAAACGCAGGTAACTTGCATCCTTCACCCACAACTCGGAATCCCGATAGTTATTCTTCACACCGTCAATCGTGGCACGTGGCAATTTAGCCGTAGCTGCCGTTTCCGGAGTCCAACGATCAGTAAATTGATGACTCATCAGAGACCTGTCGTAAGTTTCTCCAAGAGGTTTACGGAAAGTTTCTTC
>OOCA01000988.1_pt1 | contig 13993 bp, 10 predicted proteins | sample 1671591 | NCBI WGS metagenome assembly OOCA01 (sample SAMN06348172, study PRJEB24527) | human gut metagenome | biome: human gut; feature: ankylosing spondylitis patient; material: feces | host: Homo sapiens | place: China | collected 2015-10 | reverse complement strand
CACTCTTTCCCTACACGACGCTCTTCCGATCTAGTGTATATTTTAAAGAAGGTTAAGAATATTACCAAGTAACGGACGTTTTACGATGCAAAGTAGTGAATATTTCTTCATATATCCAAATATATATTGTAAAATCTTCTTTTATTTTCAATATTAAAGAACTATATACTGACACAAAACCTGACAAAACAACATATTATCACGACTATGCTTCTTAAGGGCATACGCCCCCAGTTCATTTCTGTACTCCAAAAATGAAACATTCTTTCATGCACTTTTCCCGCCAGAAAAGTCTTTCTATTATAAATCAAGCCTACGAAAAAACGCTTTTCACCGCTGCTTAATTATGAACAACAGCCGTTACTTGGTAAGTAACAGATAAATTAAAACGCAAAGTATGTTAACACAAGCCACACAAGCAGCAATAGCGATCCTGCATGATATTTCTACAGGTATCTACTTCCGTTCAGCCAACTTCCGGTTTACAGAGGAAGAATGGGAAAATCTGTTCCATAAATTAGAGGAAGGACATATTATACGATTGTTACCGAACTGTGAAGCAAACATAATATCATCCTACGTATTGTGCCGCTCCTTGAACGACCTTTCCTTATTAGATATACTTGAAGCATTGGGCGAACCTATTTATTGTATCCGCCCTACTCCCGAATCCCTCTATTTGCAGAATATGCAAGTCGCTCAAAAGACAGGCGTGCTCAACCAGGTTACGCGGATGCTTCTGACAGGAATCAAAATATCCGACTGGTAACCGTATAGTACACATAAAAATGACACACATCAACTTATGAAAAATAAACCTACATATTTAAAACGCCTCGCTTTTCTTTTCGGTTTACTATTATCCCTTTCTGCTGATATCTTTGCACAGAAGGGGCATACCGAAGAAATTTCTGTCAAGCCTGCCTTGCTTTATTTCCGCTTTGACAAAGCTTTGGTAGACAGTGGCTATATGGACAATGGACGCACATTACGCCGTTTAGATGAACTTTTCTCGGACAGTATTCCGACCGCACGGATAGATTCAATATACATACTGTCTTTCGCTTCGCCCGAAGGTGTTCCGTCCTACAACAACCGCCTAGCAATGCGGCGTTCTTATGCGGTGAGGAATTACCTGATATGGAAATATCCCCACCTCGACAAGTGCCGTATCCTTCCGTGTCCGCAAGGTGAAAACTGGCAGGAATTACGCCGTATGATAGCAGAAGACGCGAACCTGCCCAAACAAAAAGAAGTGTTGCAAATCATTGATTGCACACCGGAAACGGAAAAGCGCAAGGCGCAGTTGAAAAAACTGGATAATGGTATTCCCTACCATTACATCCGCCAAAAGATATTACGCTATTTGCGCAATGCTTCCATCTGTACGGTCAAATTATATGCCGATACCCTGCCGGCTCTACCCGAGCCTGTCTGTGTAAAGCCGGAATACCAACGGCAAGAACCGCATGCGCATAATCTGCCAAATCCCTTGACAGAAGAAACAAGGCGAACTATGGAGCAAGTCCGACAGCAGGAACAGCTTGCAAAAAATAAACGCCCGCTATTTGCCTTGAAAACGAATCTTCTGTTCGACGTCGCCATGATGCCGAATATAGAAATAGAAGTCCCCATCGGCAAACGTTGGTCCATAAATGGTGAATATATGTTCCCGTGGTGGCTGTTCGACGGCGACAAGTACTCCATGCAAATCCTTATGGGCGGTCTGGAAGGCCGCTACTGGTTGGGAAGCCATCAGAAGCGCGAGAATAGCGAAGTGCTGACCGGGCATTTCTTCGGGTTATATGCCGGAGGAGGTAAATACGACCTTCAGTGGAAAGAGAACGGTTATCAAGGAGAATTCTTTATTGCTGCAGGCATCAGTTACGGCTGGGCAACACGGATTGCACGCAATCTGCACTTGGAATTCAATATAGGTATTGGTATGCTACGTACCGATTACCGGCATTACCATGCACGGGACAACTACCAGACCTTGCTCTGGCAGGAGAATGGCAAATACACCTGGTTCGGCCCTACAAAAGCCAAGCTCTCTCTCGTCTGGCTGTTGAACCGTAAAGTGAGGAAAGGAGGTATAAAATGAGTGATAAGTGGTTAATAACAAGCAGCGGACAGCTACTGTTCTTCTGTCTCTTATGTGTTTCCATCCTGCTTGTCTCCTGCGAGCGTCGTGACCTGACCTACTATGAAGTATCGGAGATTACCCTAACTGCCGACTGGAATGATTCGGGATTGGACGACAAAGAGCAAAAATACGGTGCCACAGCCGTGTTCTATCCGCGGAATGGCGGCGAACCGAAAATCTTCATGATGGGTGACCGTTCGGGCGACGCAGTACGCCTGCCGATGGGAGTGTATGACATCATTGTCTTCAACCGTTCGTTCAACGATTTCAGCAACATTGCTTTCCGTGGCAACAGTTATGAGACACTGGAAGCATACGCCCGCAAAGTGGAGACGCGTGTGGACAAAAAGACACGTGTGGAAACACGCACAATCATTTCCTCACCCGATGAATTGGCGGCAGCCACGCTGGAAGGTTTCACTGTTACGGAAGATATGCTGGGAAATTATAGCCAGACCACCTACGGGCGGACGGCTCCTTCACGCTCGTCGGAAGAGACGCCGGACGGACTTTACCACCTTCATTTCGTTCCGAAAAAGCTGACCCGCGAAGTGTCCGCCGTGCTTCATATAGAAGGACTGAACAACATACGTTCAGCAACCTGCCGCTTGGGCGGGGTGGCAGAATCTATTTTCCTTGCAACAGGAAAAACATCCGCCAACACGGTGACGCAGGAGTTCACACCGTCAAATCCGGAATTCTCGCCCGGTTCTCCTTTCAACGGTACGTTGAGTTGTGAGTTTGAAATATTCGGTCTCAACGTTATTGATAACAACAACCTGCATCTGGATGCATTACTGGTGGATGGAAAAACTGAATTTGAAGGGGATTGTACCAACGTAAAAATAACGGAAAACGACGACGGAACAGGGAGCGTCACGCTTATTCTGGAAGCCAGTACTGAAAAAGTGCCGGACGTAAAACCAGAAGGAGGAGCCGGTTCCGGCTTTGATGTGGACGTAGACGGATGGGGGAACGAAATCAATACGGATATTCCCATCAATTGACTCTATAAAAATGAATGTGCAATAAATTTATTAATATATAAACAATGAAAAACTAAAGCTAAGAAACAATGAAAACGATTAACGCTATGATGTTATCGCTTGCGGCACTGACGATAGCAGGCTGCTCGCAGAATGAAGTGACAGAAATCAGTCCGGACGCTCACCCGCAGGTGGGATTCGGTGTGTACACAGGAGTACCAACCAGAGGTGTGGACATGACTACGGAAAGTATGAAGGATGATCCGACAGATGCCAATAAATATGGTGGATTCGGCATCATGGCCTACTTTACGGGACAAGATAACTTTGAAACTGTAAAGACCACGGTAACCCCCAGCTTCATGCACAACCAGATGGTAAAGTTTGACGGAACCAACAATGTCTGGACGTACTCTCCGGTGAAATACTGGCCGAACAGACAGAATGACAAAATTTCGTTCTTCGCTTATGCACCTTATGAGAGCGACTGGCAGAACGGCAGCAAATCAGGAGTAATCACCTCGGCAGCCACTGCTCCGGGTATCCCCTACATCAAGTTTAAGCTCAAAACAACGGACAAACTCGACAAGATGGTGGATCTTGTGGTTGCCGACCAGCGTGACAAAACGTATACGGCCGAAAATGGAGGCAAGATCAGCTTTACCTTCGAGCATACGCTCTCGCGTATCTCCTTCCGCGCACAGTTGGGAACCGGTGACTTCGATGGTATGGACGGAACAAACAGTTTCGTTTATATCACCCACATGTGGATTGTAGGTAAAAGCCATGCTACTGCTGGTAGCAATCTGTCACTGATAGACCCGGCATCGCCCGTTAATGCAAATTCCAAATTCTACACCAGTGCCAAATGGTCTGAACTTCACTGGAACTATGAGGCGGATGCCACTATTGCCCAGGCAGACTTCAGTCTCGACAAGATGCTGAACCTGGAAAGTCCGGGTATCGATATATCCACCCCCGCCGCAGGACATGACGCACGTACACAAGGTATCCGAATCACAAAAGCGTCACAAGGGACAGCAGAGAAGGCCGTTCCGCTTTTCAAGGATAAAGAGTACCTTTATCTCATTCCGGTAGGAGAAAAGAGCGGCACAGATCTAACCCAAAACAAGGGTTGTGCCAAAGGAGACATCAAGATAGGTTTCCATTACGATATCGTGTCCAAAGATGCGACTAATGCCGGCAAATTCATTGCCAGCCATGGGGAAGCTTTCATCGAGCTACCGGCAGGACACATGAAACGTAAGGAGTCTTATTTGTATACTCTGAAAATCAATCTGCATAAGATTGAGATTAGTGATGCTACGGTCACTCCATGGGAGGATATCAAAACGGAAGCAACAGTAGAATAATCAAACGCTGATTCCGGCAACCAAAGCCGGCACATCAGACCGGGCAGGGTTGAATGTCCCTTCCCGGTCACCAAAGAAAATGAAGAAAGAAGAAATATGAAGAATCGAACGATAAAAGCCGGACGGCTATTCATTCACAAAAACGGGATACGCGCCGGAGTCTCCGTCTTTCTCCTGACGCTGCTCGCTGCATGCGGTGCGGACGACAATGTCCCGGACATGCCGTTGGGAGACCGTTCCATCGGTTTCTCCACCACGGTGGAGGATACACAGACGCGAAGCGGAGCGCTTGCCACCGGCAATCTCCTGTCTATGGGCATCTTTGCCTACTACACCGGCAGCAATGACCTGACGATAAGCGAAAAGCCGAACTTCATGTACAACCAGGAAGTAAAACGAAGCAATGCCTCCTCGCCGTGGACCTACAGCCCGGTGAAGTACTGGCCCAACAATCCGGGCGATAAGCTCACTTTCTTCGCCTACGCTCCGTATGTAAAGGAAGCAACCGGCAGTAACCCATCCTTCCGTCCAGCAACGGATAAAGGTTATCCCATCCTCGATTACATCGTGTCCGCCAAGGATAACGACCAGACGGACTTACTTGTCTCTATCCCACCGTCGATGAACCTGACCTACGGAACGAACAACGGCAAAGTGAGCCTCCACATGAGTCATGCCCTGACAAGAGTGTCCGCATACGTGAAAAGCGGCGATAACGTACAAGGGAAGCAGGTGACCGTTTTCTCCATGCAGGCCACCAAGAAAGCCACACTGATATACCGTGACCCTACGCCGTCTTATAATAAGTATGCCAGCTGGAGCTATATAAACCCTATAGAGACGATTACCGTATCTCCTTCGGCCACTCTCCCCTTCACCGTACCAGCCGTAAAAGACGAGAAAAAGCTGCTTGCCGACTTCTTCCTCCTGCCCGCCGCCAGGATAAATGAAAGCGACCATAAGTTCAGTATCACCTATACTACCGCCGGAACGGCCAGCAGTGGCGATGCACCTGTGCAGACGGTGACATTGAGTAACCAGACGCTACCCTCGATGGATAAATGGGAATTCGGGGCTTACGTCAGCTATACTTTTCTAATAGAGAAACAGAAACTTACCGTCACTGCCACCTCACACCCCACATGGGGCGATGCCGGAACGGGTACCGTCACCGGCAGTGTGGTCATCACGTATGCCGAAAATGAAAGTACCCCCAACTGGAGCAACGGCGGCTCGGGCTCGGTGGACGGCAAGCCCGTGGTGACCCACAGTACCGTGCAGAACGACGTGCAATGGGAGGACGGGGGAACGGAAATCGTGGAAAAGAGTTGATTCCAAGTCGTAAATCCTACTAAAACAAGATAACAATGAGATACATCAAGCACTTATTCGTCCGTTCTTTCTACCGGTGCGCAGCCCCCGCCCGCCTTGCCTTGCTCTGCGCCGGTTTCGCAGCACTGGGCGGTTGTACCGACGAAACCGACAGTGCCGGCGGATCATCCACGGCAGACAGTCACATTCCCCTTGCCTTGGAGATAACGGCAAGCGGCTTCACCGGACAGCCGGACGCCTCGCCTGACACCCGCGCCTCGGAACAGGATAATTATGACACTTGGTTTGAGGAAACCGACGCCATCGGCCTCTTTGCCGTAAGGGGCATCGGTACGCCGGCCGCCGCCATCGTGGACGGCATCAACAATTCCAAGCTGACATACGCCCCCGCCGCCGACGCTTCGCATAAGCCAACGTGGCAACCGGCAGATGCCGCCACCACCTTATATTATTATGCGGACGTGACCTATATCGCCTACTACCCCTACAAAAACGGCATCGTGATAGACCCCACACAAAGCGCGGCCACTATCCTTGCCTCCTTTTCCGGGAAGACGGAACTGCAACCCGCTGCCGACCAGTCCACCCCCGAAGCATACGCCGCCAGCGACCTGATGACCGCCGACGGCACGGCCACCGATACCGCCGACCCCAGCCGGAAGTTGCTGTCGCTTACCTTTACCCACAGCTACTCGCTGCTAGTGTTGAAAGCTAATCTGACCAAGGCGATGTATGTAGCGCCTGCCGGAAGCGCCTTTGACTATCATCTGCAAGCAACCGCTACGAGTGCCGACCCCGGTGCCGCCGACGTAATGATACGCGACGTAAAGGCATATAAGATAGCCGACGGCGTATTCCGCGCCATCACCAAACCTGTTTCTGACGACTACATGCGTGGCAGCTACTCTACCCACGGGATGATGGTGGAGTATAATGCTTCTCTTGCCGGATTGGCATCCCTGAAGGCAAACCAACGGTTCGAATGTACAGTGAATGTTCCCTTGTCCGGAACCGCCGATGCCACAGAACGTGCGTTGCAGCCCGGAGACTACGTTTTCCAACACAACGGCAAGATAGAGATTTATCCGGGCGACGGCCCCGTAGATGCGAGCGGCAAGATACCGGACTACACCAACGCCGTAGGAATAGTGACGACTTGCATCCCCGCGAGAATGACTGATGAAGGATGCACCGGCGATGGCTGGACACACGCTTACGTGATGGGGACGGAAACCCATGGCAACAATCTTCGGTGGTGCTGGCAGAATAGAATGCTGGCGGATCTTGAGGATGTCACTACCATTACTCAGGCAAAAGACTACATGAACGGCTGTAAAGATACAAAATACATTCTGTCGACAAAATATAATGATTATGAGATATTTGACGAACTGGTTACCTACCGGAATAACAACCCACTCCCTCAAGGAGTAAACCGCAGTCCGTGGTTTATCCCCAGCACAGGCCAATGGTATGACCTGATAGCCAATATAGGCGGAAAATCGCCGGATGATTTTAATAATAACACAACGGCAGGATGGAACAGCAACCAAGACGGAACAGCAATATTAGGAGAGATAAACGCCCGGTTGAACAAAATCGGCAAATCCCTTCCCGATGGCGTGCGTTTTCCATGCAGCACAGAACCCGGCTTGGGTGCATGGATGGTCAGATTCAACGGGAATACCGTTGAATTCGGCACAGTAGATAAAACCCTTAAAGAATTATCGCCATTATACTTTTTCGCTTTCTAATTATCAGCAACTATTAACTACAGTCAGACAATCATGAGATATATAAGCAAACATTCCTTCATAGCCCTCTTCCTCGGCGCCGTCCTTTCAATTTGGGGCGGCTGCACGGAGGAGGCAGACATAGATAAAAACGCCGGAAACGGCAACTCCGCCGCCGACGGCACGCCCCTCACCGTCCGCGCCACGGCAAGCGGCTTCCAAGCCCCGGCACAGCCCGGAGGCAGCCCCGCCACCCGCACCCCGGTGATGGAGGGCACGAGCACCAAGTTCCAGACGGGCGACGCCATCGGGCTCTTCTGCGTGCGCAAAAACGCATCTGGCACTGAATACATATCAACGGACATCTACAACCTCAAGATGACCTACACCGCAGCGACGGACGGAACCGGCACCTGGGAAGCTCCTACAGCGGCCTCCGCCCCACTGCTCTATACCGATGCGGTGACCTACTTTGCCTACTATCCTTATACGGACGCACTGACCGATGCCTCCGTGAACAACGAGCAGGACATCCGCAACTGGCTCAAGACCAATAAACCCTTAGCAACCCATATGCTTACGAAGGAGGTATTCACAGCCAACGACCTGATGACCGCCACCGCCCTGCCTTCGCAAGCCGATGCCGACCGCGGAGCACTGGCGCTGAACTTCAAACACGAATACGCATTGCTGGTGGTGAAACCCATGGTTAAAGGCGTATACATGGTCCCGTCAGGAGTGACGGCATACAGCTATTATACCGAAGCACAAAGCAATGATTGGGAAATAGACAGGAATGTAATACAAGTGGGCGGAGAGGACTTCAAGATGTTGATAAACGGCGGAAAAGCCTGCGAAATGAGCGACGGAACCTACCGCATACTGACAGAAGCTACAACCGCCGATTATTCTCATATAACCGGTGAATACGTTATGGACGAAGATGGACTGAAGCCTGTTTACGCAAACGGCCCCAACATCATCGGTGGCTTCAAGTCCAATACCTGTTACACATTGGAGATACACGTTAACGCTTCAAAAGTGAAGCGTACCGTACAGCCCGGTGACTTTGTATATCAGCATAACGGCAAGATAGAAATTTATCCATGTAACGGGGCAGTGGATGTTTTTGGGAATATACCGGACTATCGGCAAGCCGTAGGGATAGTGGTGACCACTGACCCGGCAAGGTTGACAGATGCCAAGTGCAACGCAAAAGGGTGGAACCATGCGTATGTAATGGGGCTAGCGGATATTTCCGGAACATATAGATGGGCAAACAGCAATATATCTGTTACTTCACCCATTGACATGAACGATGCCGGAAATGATATGAATGGCTACGAAAAGACACAAATTATGTTAGCAAAAACGCCCCTCAGTGATTATCCCGCATTTCAAGCGATAAAAGATTACAGCAATAGTCATGCCGTACCGAACAACATAAACCGCAGCCCGTGGTTTATGCCAAGTGTTGGTCAATGGTTTGATTTAATGGCAAATCTTGGTGGAAAGTCTCCGACTACATGGGAAAATATTAGTAGTAGTTCAGGCTGGTGGAACGAAATGAATGATGCCCCCAATATGTTCGATAAGATAAATAATCAATTAGATAAAGTGAATATAGATGATAGCACCTTTTTTCCTAATCCGGACAGTCAGTCTCACTTCTATTGTAGCACTTCGGAAACTGCTCTAAATGGGGATAATGATCTGTGGGGTCTACTAATTTCGAGTGATTATTATGATAAAAAGGATATATTAACTGTACTTATTAGTACGATGGGTAAAACAGCAACCTATTCTATCCGCCCCTTCTTCGCCTTTTAACCGGAGACCAGGAACGTAGTACATCAAAATATCCTTTGCAACTTTCGTCCGCTTATGCAGACCTGTTGCTTGAAATATCGCTCTTTGACATGCTGGAAACGGAAATTATGATTATCTTTGCAAGCATAGCAAAGTAAAAATTATAGAGTTATGAAATCAACTGCTGAAATATTAGAACTTCTCCGCATATATAAAACACAGTTTGCGAGTAAATACGGTTTCAAGCGTCTCGGTGTATTCGGTTCCGTAGCGCGAGGAGAGCAAACGGAGCAAAGCGACGTTGATGTTTGTTATGAAGGCGAGCCGCCATCACTTCTCACCTAGGAACATATACAGAGCGAGCTTGAAGAGCTACTGGGTTCCCCGGTAGATTTAATAAGAATACGTGAGCGAATGAACGCGCGCTTGAAACAAAGAATCTTAAAAGAAAGTATTTATGTATGATAAAGAATTGGCGCTCAACAGTTGATGATTACCCAACGGGCAGCTGTAGCTGCTACCCCGGATGATTTTTTATTATCGCCGGATGGTATGTTGCGTTTGGATGCTATTTGTATAAACCTAATCGCATTGGACGAAGCTGTGAAAGGTTTGGATAAAATAACAAGAGGTGAATTGCTCCCCGGATATCCTGAGATATATTGGAGTGGAGTAATGAAAATGCGTAATAAGATAGCTCATCATTATTTTGAAATGGATGCTGAAGTTGTATTCAAGACCTTAAAAGAAGACATTCCGATGATGCCCCCATTGTGCACCGCATGATAAAAGAAGTTAGTAGCAGTTTATAAACTTTGTAGTAGAATAATTTCCGTCCCGCCCGCCTCTCCCTCGTGAGAAGCGAGCGGGACGTTCCGTTTCCAACAGGTTGAAGGTCCGTCGTACCAGATAGGTGCTATCCTCGTGTGACGGGAAAAATAAACATGATTAGGAATATGATAAAAAAGACAAGATAGTTATGACGTTTAAAAACAAACATTCCTTTATCAGCGGCTTCCTTGGCGCCGCCCTCCTCATCGCGAGCAGTTGCGCTTTGGGAGGCTGCACGGAAATAGCAGATGAGCCGCAGGGCATCGACGATGCAGGCAACGGCACGCCCCTCACCATCCGCGCCACTGCAAGCGGCTTCGTTTCCTGCGTGCAGGGAGACACCCCCGCCACACGCACACCCACTGAGAACGGCTACACCACGGAGTTCAACGACGGCGACGCCATCGGCATCTTCGCCCTTAAAGAGTATGCAACGCCCGATGTAACTCCCGTTGACGGGGTGTACAACCTCAAGCTGGTCTACACCAAAGCCGCGGACGGCTCGGGAAGCTGGGCGCCCGCCTCTGGCGACACGCACGTGCTGTACAGTTACGACGACCTGGTTTACGTAGCCTACTATCCTTACCGGGAAGGAATCACTATCAAACAAGACATCGAGACGGAAATTTTCAAAGACCTGGCAGCCAACGCCAAGCTGCAACCCGCCGCCGATCAGTCCACCCCCGCCGCCTATACCGGCAGCGACCTAATGGCAGCCTTTGCCCGGCCTGCGACCGACCCTACGGATGCCAACAAGAAGGTGCTGACGCTAGCGTTCGAACATCTGCATGCGTTGCTGGTGCTGAAAACAAATAAGTTGTTCAATTGCACGCCCCCTGCCGGGGCAGGCTTTGAATATAGCGATCCAATGCTGGGGGCAGACGCTACAGCCAAAGACGCTGTCATAAATGGCATCAAAGCATTACCTATGGGTGACGGTACGTTCCGTGCCATTGTGAAAACTGCTTCGGCAGATATTGTACCTACCGGAAATTACAAGACTACAGGAGATAAAACAGTTCTCTATACAGGTGCTTCACTGGCAGCAGCTACGTTCACTGCCGGTAAATACTACACCCAACAGGTGAATATGCTGGAATCTCCCGATGAAAGTGTTATTCGCCCGCTTCAAGAGGGTGACTTCTTCTGTAGCAATGGCAAGATTTCACCTTATGAGGCAAACTCTTTCAGCAGTCCCGTTATCGGAGTTGTTTTTTATGTAGGACGGCATCCGGAAGATAACGGTGTATATGTCGATAAAAATGGAAACCCGATGGAAGTACACGGATATGTGATTAATCGGTCAGAAGGGACAGACCAATGGCACAATGGCGGTGGTACTGACTTTGGCACTTATAAAAGCACCACCGACTTTAATGGTTATTTCAATACAGATAAATTACAAGCAATCTCTGCCGGTTATAATGATATGATGACTTATGTAAGAAAGCAGACCAATTCACCCCAAACTACGAGCGGATGGTTTCTGCCTTCAATAGGACAACTGATTTATATAAAGAAGAAGTATGCAGAGGTAATATCTAAAAGTTTTGATAAGTGTGGCGGCGCCATGGGACGCGGATGGCAGCACCACTACTGGAGCAGTACGGAAGCGACTGCGGCAAATTCATATAACATTAATTGGGACTCAGGAACATACAGTCAAAAAAACAAAAGCTCAGGATCTATGGTACGTACCGCCTTAGCATTTTAATCCATCTATAAAAATTATTTTATAATAAAATAAGAGAACACTATGCCGTTAAAAAACAAAACATTCTTGTCTAATATTTGTCTCTATACCTTCCTTATCCTTGGAGGTGGTTGTACGGACGAGGCAGGTATGGAGAACATCGGAAATACAGATCGCCGCATCCCTCTTACCATCAGTGCAACGGTGAGTCGTTACACCGCCATTGATAAAAAAAATACCTCCGTCACCCGCACGCCAATCGAGAACGATTATACCACAGAATTTTCCGATGGTGATGCCATCGGCATCTTCGCCCTCAGGAATTTTGAAACGCCCAATGTAGCCACTATCGATGGTGTGTACAACCTCAAACTGGTTTATACAAAAGCAGCGGACGGAACGGGCAGTTGGGCACCTGCCACCGGTGATACACACGCATTGTACAGCTACGACGATAATCTCGCCTATGTGGCATACTATCCTTATCGGAACGGTATTACAATCAAACAAGACAATAAAGCGGAAATCCTCAAAGACCTGGCAAACAACGCTAAGCTGCAACCGGCCGCTGACCAGTCCACCTCCGCCGCCTATACCGGCAGCGACCTGATGGCAGCCGTTGCCAGCCCCACGGTAGACCCGGCAAATGCGAATAAGAAGATGCTTACGCTGAAGTTTGAACATCTGCATGCGTTGTTGGTACTCAAACCGATGGGATTAGTTAATTGCGTTCCCCCGGCAGGAGCAAGCTTTGAGTATGCCGGTGGGGTACTGAGGCTGGACGTTACTGCCAAAGACGCTACTATAAACGGCATCAAAGCCCTGCGTATGGACGACGGAACGTTTCGTGCCATCGTACCTTCCCCGGCAGGCGACTTTGTGCCTGCCGGGAGTTATCTAACGAAAGGTGACAAAACGATTCTATATACGGGGACCTCACTAACAGCCGGAAAGCTCGCTGCCGGGAAATACTACACTCAGCAGGTGGAAACAGCGGTCTATACCGACGGAAGCATAACCCGGGCGCTACAGGTGGGCGACTATTTTTGTAGCGATGGTAAGATTATTCCGGGCGAAACATCCATTATCAAAAGAACTTACATCGGGCTTGTCTTCAAGGTGGGGCGATTTACAGCGGATGATAGTGAATATGTCAATGGTAACGGAGAGCCGATGACTAACATTAATGGATATACAGTGGCACTGAAAGATGCAAATAATGGAGCAGCCATCAAGTGGGGGAACAAGAAGTTCGCTTTGGATTCCAATCGTAACGGAAGTAGTCCGTACGGATATTTTAATGGCTTTAAGATAACACAATTACTCAAAGCCGATGGTATAGGTAATTATCCGGCTGCTAATGCATGTATCAGCTACTCGCCTGCCGCAGATGCTAAAACCAGCGGATGGTTTTTCCCAGCCGGAGGACAGATGCTGGAGTTGAGAAATACAAGAGGAGAGTTAATCAAAAAAACTGTTTTCACTAATTATAATTCGGGCAGATATTGGCAATCCGTCCAAAATGGAAGTGGAGATTCGTGGAGTGTAGGTTTGACAAATGGTAACACTACTCAGTCCTATATATCGACGGCTTACTACGTACGTCCTATTGCTGCTTTTTAATATAGAATAAGATAACACTATGCCATTGAAAAATAAAACACTCTTATCTAATATGAATATAATGTAGAAACGGCTTATAACGTATCAATAAGGAAAACAGGCGTAACTGATTATATGAGTTCTAAACAATCTGCAGAAGGTAAGATATTTATTTCAACTACCTTACCTTCATTAGAGTTAGAACGCACCTTTATTAATTACAGTTTCTTCAGGTATAATTCCTATTTCATCAGGAAACAGCCATTATATTATTCGCTCGCTCCATAGCCAATCCTTACACCTGGAAGTATGGTCGAATTTATGCCAATCCAAACCTTGTCTTCAATCACAATCGGACGTCCTCAGGCGTACGATAACCCGTGTTCATCTCGGTTGCATTATGGTAGCGAAAATGTCCGTAATCAGTTCATCGTAACCCGGTTCATCAGGTGAGACCATCTCACCGCTCAAGTCTTTTGCAAAAATAT
>OOCA01000985.1_pt1 | contig 14018 bp, 9 predicted proteins | sample 1671591 | NCBI WGS metagenome assembly OOCA01 (sample SAMN06348172, study PRJEB24527) | human gut metagenome | biome: human gut; feature: ankylosing spondylitis patient; material: feces | host: Homo sapiens | place: China | collected 2015-10 | reverse complement strand
ATGGTTTCTCAGCTCCAGGAAGATATTCATCAGGTCAATATTTCTGATGAGATGGAGGAGGCCTACCTCAATTACTCGATGAGCGTGCTGGTCGGACGCGCGCTCCCGGATGCCCGGGACGGTTTCAAGCCGGTTCACCGCCGCGTGCTTTATGCCATGTGGCGACTCGGCAACCGCCACGATGTTCCCTATAAAAAGTCGGCCCGTGTGGTCGGCGACGTGATCGGTAAGTACCACCCGCACGGTGATACCGCTGTCTATGACACGATCGTCCGTATGGCGCAGCCTTTCTCGCTCCGCTATCCGCTCGTTGACGGCCATGGCAACTTTGGTACGATCGACCGCGATCCCGCGGCTGCCATGCGTTATACGGAAGTCCGTCTGAGCCGCATCGCCGAAGAGATGCTGACTGATATCGACCGTGATACGGTCGATATGACGCCGAACTTCGACGGTACGGAAAAAGAGCCGACGGTGCTGCCTGCCCGTTTCCCGCAGCTGCTTGTGAATGGCAGCCAGGGTATCGCGGTCGGTATGGCGACGAACATCCCGACGCATAACCTCGGTGAAACCATTGACGCGTGCCTCTACGCCCTGCATCACCCTGAGGCGAGCGTGGATGATCTGATCCGCTTCCTCCCGGCTCCTGATTTCCCGACCGGCGGCATCATTTTCGGTCTCAGCGGTGTCCGTCAGGCGTACCGCACCGGCCGCGGCTCCATGCTGATCCGCGCCAAAGTGCACGACGAAACCGACGACAAGGGACACACGTCTATCGTTGTGGACGAGCTTCCCTACATGGTGAACAAGGCCGAGCTGATCAAGAAGATCGCGGCCCTCCGGAGCGAAAAGAAGATCGACGGCATTGTGGATCTCCGGGACGAGTCCTCAAAGGAAATCCGTATCGTGATCGAGCTCCGGCGCGACGCGCATACGGAAGCGGTCCGCAATAACCTCTTCAAGCTGACCGAGCTCCAGACGACCTTTGGTATCAATATGGTGGCGCTGCTTGACGGCCGCCCGCAGCTGCTGAATCTGAAGCAGCTCGTGAATGCCTTTATCGGCCTGCGCCGCGAAGTGGTTGTGCGCCGGACCCGTTTCCTGCTTCGTAAGGCCCGTGCGGACGGCCATCTGCAGGAAGGTCTTGCCATCGCGCTGGCGAACATTGATGAGTTCATCGAAATCATCAAGTCGTCCTCTGACCGCGCCGAGGCCTGTGACCGCCTGATGGGCAAGGGCTGGAACGCGAAGATCGTGAACGAGATGATCGGTTCCGTGGCGGGCAACTACCGCGACTACCGGCCTCAGGATGTGGAACCGAACAGCGGCTTCCGCGCGGATGGCCTCTACTGGCTCTCCCGCGTGCAGACTGAACGCATTCTCGATATGCGTCTCCAGACTCTCACCGCGACGCAGCAGGAAAGCATCATTGCCGCCTATAAGGAACTCTGCGCCCAGATTGCCGACTACCTCGACATTCTTGCGAAGGATGAGCGTGTGGTGAAGATCATCGCTGATGACCTTCTCTACATCAAGGAAAAGTATGGCGATGCCCGCCGCTCGCAGATCGATCCTTCCGGCGATCCGGATTTTGATGAACTCGATCTGATTCCGAGAAAGGATGTCGTCGTTACGCTTAGCCGCGACGGTTACATCAAGAGTCAGGACCTTTCTGACTACCAGGCGCAGCATCGCGGCGGAATGGGACGTAATTCCGGCAAGCTCCGGGATGAAGATGCCGGCGATCAGCTGATTGTCGCGAGCACGCATGATCAGATCATGTGCTTCACGAATCTCGGCAGACTCTACCTGATCAACCACGCCTATATGGTGCCGGCCGGCAGCGCGGGCTCCAAAGGACGCCCGATCCAGAATCTGATTTCGCTCCAGCAGTACGAGCAGGATGATGGCAACGGCGGTAAGGAAATGGCGCTCGAACGTGTGACGAACATCCTGTCGATTCCGACCCCGGATGACAGTCACTGCGTCTTCTTCGCCACGGCCCGTCTGCCGGTGAGGAATCAGCTCCTGAGACTGAACCGCGATGAAGTGAAGCTCGAGGAACTGCCTGAGGATGTGCGTGAATCGATCCGCACGGATGTCTGCTCTGACCGGGATGAAATGCCGGGACTTCCGGATGAAAAGTGGCGTCAGCTTTCGCTCACGGATCTTCCGATCTGTGTGCAGACCGAGCTGAAAGAACTGACCGGGTGGGACACGCCTGAGAAGGAAGAAGAGCGCCGCGCGAAGAAGAACAGCAAGACCTGGAGCATGATGAATGTTCAGGATCTTTCGGAAGATATTCAGAGCCAGGCCCGCACGATCTGCGACAAGGCGCTGAATGATCTCGCGGCAAAACACGGCGCTGAATGGGATGCCGTGACGCTTGGCGATCTCCCTGCAAAGGCCAGAAACGCTGCCCGCGAGGCCTTCCGTCTCACGCTGCTCAGTGACTTCGCCCGCGAGCATTTTGTCTTCTTCGCCACCGCCCGCGGTGTTGTGAAGAAGGTGCCGCTCAGTGAATTCTCGAAGGTCCAGAACGGCGGCACGTCAGCGATCACTCTGGATGAAGGTGACGTGCTGATCGGAGCGGATCTGACAGATGGCGCCCACAGCGTGATGCTCTTCTCGGACGCTGGCAAGGCGCTTCGCTTCGATGAAAACGAAGTGCGTCCGATGGGCCGCACGGCCCGCGGTGTCGGCGGCATGAAGATCCGTCCTGAAGACAGGATCATCGCGATGATCGTCGCCAATGACGAAGGCCAGATGGTGCTCACCGCGACAGAAAACGGTTACGGCAAGCGCACTCCGATCGCCGAGTACACGATGCATGGCCGCAACACGATGGGCATGATCGCCATCGCGACCACGGAGCGCAATGGCAAGGTCGTGGCAGCCTGCCTGGTTGATGAGAATGATGAAGTCATTCTTCTCACGAAGAAGGGCAAGCTTGTCCGTATTCCGGTCTGCGATATCCGCATCTGCTCCCGCGCGACGCAGGGTGTGAAGCTCGTCAATCTGAAGGATGATGATCTGGTGAGCGTGACCCCGGTGAAGGATCAGGGCGGGGACGATGCTGAGCCTGCTCCTGAGGGAGATGATGGCGAGGGGTCGGAAGACGGTCCGGAGGATCCGTCCCCGGAAGAGACTCCGTCGCTTGACGATCTCTGATCCGGTTCAGGTATAAAAGAGAAGGAAGGGAATGCTCCTGCGGCATTCCCTTCCGGCACTTCAAGCAGGAAAAATTCAGTTTTAGGAGTCAGAGAATGAGCCGTTGCTTTAATTTTTCGGCAGGTCCCTCGGAATTGCCTCTCGAAGTTCTGGAACAGGTCCGGGACGAACTGCTGGATTTCAGAGGCACTGGCTGCTCCATCATGGAGATCAGCCACCGCAGCAAGGCCTTTACTGAGGTGCATAACGAGACCCAGCAGATGCTTCGCTCTCTGCTCGACATTCCTGAGGAGTACGACATTCTCTTCATGCAGGGCGGCGGCCATATGCAGTTCTCCATGGTGCCGCTCAACCTGATGGCTCCGGTGTCGGCCGACCCGTCCCGCAGAGGCGGCGGCTGCTATATCGTGAATGGGACCTGGTCCCGCAAGGCGGCGCATGAGGCCGGACGGCTCGGCGGTATTTCGATCGCGGCTGAAGGGGATGAAACCAACGTGCCTCAGCAGCAGGATCTCCGGATTCCGGAGGACGCCTCCTATGTTTACTACTGCGATAACGAGACTGTCCACGGGATTGAGTTCAACTATGTTCCCGATACGGGACGGGTGCCGCTTGTTGCTGATATGTCGAGCAACATCCTGACCCGGCCGTTTGATATCCGGAAATTCGGAGCCATCTGGTTCGGCGCTCAGAAGAATTTCGGCATCGCGGGTCTGACCATTGCGGCTGTCCGCCATGACCTGATCGGCCGGGCTCCCGAAAACTGTCCGGTGATGCTTGACTGGAAGAGCTATTCGAGCAAGAACTCCATGCTGAATACGCCTCCGACTTTCGCGATCTATATCGCAAACCTCGTCTGCCACTGGCTTGAAAAGCAGGGCGGCGTGCCTGAAATGGCAAAACGGGCCGCTGAAAAATCGGGTGCGCTCTACAGTGTGATTGATGCTTCAGACGGCTTCTATTCGGGGAAAGTGAAGCCCGCTTTCCGCAGCCGCATGAATGTGACTTTCTGGCTTAAGGACGAGTCGCTGAATGACCTCTTTGTTGAGGAAGCCGCGGCTCTCGGTCTTAAGAATATCCGCGGCCACCGCAGTATCGGCGGCATGCGGGCCTCGGTCTACAACGCCGTTCCGACAGAAGGTGCGACGCAGCTTGCGGACTTTATGAAGGATTTTGAGCGTCGCCATGGATAAAGAAACCCAGCTTGCAGAACTCCGCCGTGAGATCGACGGAATCGATGCGAAGATCGTTGAACTTGTCGATCAGCGCGCGGATGTCGTGCGCCGGGTAGGCGAGCTGAAGGGAGCAACCGGGACTGCTGTATTCCGTCCCGAGCGCGAGAACCTGATTCTTGAGCGCGCGGCGTCTCTCAGCCGGAATTTCGACGGTCCCGCGGTCAAGGCGATTTTCCGGGAGATAATTTCTTCCTGCAGAGCCTTGGAGCGAACGACCACGGTGGCGTATCTCGGCCCTGCGGGAACCTTCAGTGAAATGGCGGTGCTCCGGCAGTTCGGCTCCAGCGTTGAGGCCAGGCCCTGCTCAACCATCGCGGATGTCTTCCGGATGACGGAGAACAGCCGTACAGACTTCGGTGTGGTGCCTGTGGAGAACAGCACGCAGGGAACTGTGGCGGTGACGCTGGATCTGCTTCTCGATACATCTCTCACCATTGTGGGCGAGGTGTCGATTCCGATCATCCATAACCTCCTCACCCGAAGCGGCGATCTGTCAAAAGTGAAGACCGTGATGGCTCACCCCCAGGCTCTTGCTCAGTGCCGGGAGTGGCTCTCGACTCATCTTCCCGGCGCGAGACAGGTGAGCTGCTCCAGCAACGCGGAGGGGGCAAGGATTGCTTCCGAGGATGACTCGGTCGGTGCTATCGCTTCGCATCGGGCTGCGGAACTTTATCAGCTCGGTATCGCTGGCGAAGGAATTCAGGATTGGGCGGGGAACCGCACGCGTTTCCTTGTTCTCGGGCACCATCCGACACATCGCAGTCCGGAACCCGGAAAGGATAAAACGACCTTTGAATTCTCCATGGTGAATAAAGCCGGTGCGCTTTTCGAAGGGCTTGAGCCTCTGGCGCGTCACGGTGTGTCCATGACGCACCTGGAGAGCCGGCCTGCCCGGAATGGCGCCTGGGAATACAATTTTTTTGTTGATGTCGAAGGTCACATCGAAGATGAAGCGGTGAAGAAAGCTCTTACCGAAATCAAAGCGGAAACGGCCGTCTTCAAATTTCTCGGCTCCTACCCCAAGGCGCTCGATTAAGCCCGCGGCAGCTTCTCAGTCAAAATAAAAAATATTGGGAGTAACAGCATGTCAGATAACCTTTCAGCTCCGTCCTATATCCGCGGAATTGAGCCGTACAAGGCTGGAAAGCCGATCAGTGAACTCGCCCGTGAAAAGGGACTGCAGCCTGAGAATATTCTCAAGCTCGCCAGCAATGAGAATCCCCTCGGGGCGCCGGAATCCGCGCTGCAGGCAGTCCGGGAAGCCGCGACCGCACATAACGTGGCTCTCTACCCCGATGGAAACGCCTATAACCTGAAGCACGCTATTGCCAAGCGGCTGGGTGTTCCGGCTGAATGGATCATTGTGGGCAACGGCAGTGATGAGCTGATGGGGCTCACCTGTGAGGCGCTTCTCGAACCGGGCGCCAAGTCGGTTTATTCCCAGTTCTATTTCTCGGTTTACCGCATTGATACGCTCGCCTGCGGCGGCACGCCGGTTGAAGTTCCCGCGAAGGGTTTTGCGATCGATCTGGACGCCATTGCGAAGGCTGTGACACCCGAAGTCCGCGTGGTGTTTCTCACGACTCCGAATAATCCCACCGGCCTCACGATTTCCCAGGCTGATTTTGAGGCGTTCCTCGGAAAGATTCCCCCGAGCGTGACGGTGGTGCTTGATGAGGCCTATCGCGAGTTTGTGCCGGAGGAAGACCGGATTGATTCCATCGCGCTCGTGAAGAAGTATCCGAATCTCTTTGTGACGCGCACTTTCTCCAAGGCCTATGGTCTGGCGGGTCTCCGCGTCGGGTTCGGTGTGAATTCCAGCGAACTTCCTGAACTCGTGAACCGTATCCGTCCGCCTTTTAACTGCAACACCCTCGCTCAGGCGGCGGCTGCCGGCTGTGTGAACGATCAGGCATTCCTTGACCGTGTTTATGAGATGAACCGCAGCGGCGTGAAGCAGCTGGAAGACGGATTCTCGTCTCTTAACCTCGAATTTGTGCCGACGAAGAGCAACTTTGTTCTCGTTCACATCGGACCGAAGGCGGCTGAACTCAATCAGGCGCTTCTTGACCGCGGCATTATCATCCGCCCCTGCGCGAGCTTCGGGCTCCCGGAGTGGATCCGTGTCTCCGTCGGTACGGCCGATCAGAATGAACGGTTCCTTGCCGCCCTGAAGGAGCTTCTCGCGAAGCTCTCCGCCGCATAAGGAGCCGGGGTTGAAGCTTGCCGTAATCGGAATGGGGTTGATGGGGGGATCGGCCGCGCTCGCCATGAAGCGGGCCGGCACGATCCACTCGGTGTACGCCTGCGACATGAGCCCGGAGGCTGTTTCGGACTCGATCAGCATGGGTATCGCGGATGAAGGGGGATCGGATCCCGCCGAGGCCGCGCGCTCTGCTGATGTCATTATGGTCGCGACACCGGTGATGACGATGGAGTCGATTTTCCGGCAGATCGCTCCGGTGATGAAACCGGACGCTGTTGTGACGGATATCGGTTCAGTCCGGGGTATGGTCCAGGAAGGCGCCCGCCGGGCGCTTGGGGCAAAGTTTTCGCAGTATGCCCCCTGTCATCCAATCGCCGGGGGCGAAAAGCCCGGTGTCCGGTATGCCTTTGCCGACATGTTTGTCGGGAAAAAAGTCATCAGTACCGCGGAAGAGGGCATGAGCGCCCGCGCGGTCGAGATCATCGAGTCGCTCTGGAAGTCCTGCGGTGCGCAGATTATCCGCATGTCGCCCGAGCGTCATGATGAAGTGTTTGCCCTGATGAGCCATCTGCCTCACGTGCTCGCCTACGCGCTCGTCGCGATGATCACGGAGAGCCGGGATCCCGATACGCTGCTCTCCATGGGCGGCACAGGATTCCTCGACTTCAGCCGTATCGCGGCTTCGAGCCCCGTTATGTGGCGTGATATCTGCCTCGCGAACCGGAAAGCGATTTCCGAAGGACTGCGGCGGTACCGTGCCGAGCTCGAACTCTTCCAGAAAGCGATTGATGATGGAAACGCCGATCAGCTGGTGGCCGGTTTTGCCCGCGCCGCGCAGGCAAGACGGAAACTTGGCCAGGGTGACAGCCTTAAGACTCAGGTGAAGAAGCCATGAAGACTTTTCCAGAAGTGCTGACCGTGCGCCCGATTCTCAGCGCCGCGGGTGAAGTCCCGATGCCGGGTTCAAAATCGATTTCGAACCGCGCGCTGCTGCTCGCGGCGCTTTCCTCTGGACGGACTGAACTTAAGGGAATTCTGAGAGCTGACGATACGGAGCGCATGATGGAATCGCTCCGGAAACTCGGTGTTTCAGTGGAAATTGATGAAGGTAATCCCGAGTCGGTGACGGTAGAGGGCTGCGGCGGCAGGTTTCCGGTCCGCAGCGCGGAGCTTTTCCTCGGAAACGCCGGAACAGCGGCACGGCCGCTTACTGCGGCGCTGGCGCTTGCCGGCGGCAGTTACCTTCTGGATGGCGTTGAGCGGATGCGGGAGCGTCCGATCGGAGACCTTCTCGTGGCGCTCCGGTCGCTAGGGGCTGAGATTGAGTGTCTGAACCGGGAAGGATACTTTCCGCTCCGGATCGGTGAACGCCGTTCCGTTTCCGGAAAAGCCTCCTGCCACATCAGCGGCGAAGTGTCGAGTCAGTTCATCACCGCACTTCTCCTTTCCTCGCCGGTTTACTCCGGTCCTGAGGGACTTGAGATCATTGTGGATGGACATCTGATTTCTCGCCCTTACGTGCTCATGACGCTGAAGCTGATGGAGCAGTTTGGGGTTCACGCGGAAGATCAGGGTGACCGGTTCTTTGTTCCGCACGCAGAGTATCGCCGCGGCAATCCTTACCTGGTTGAGGGAGACGCGTCCGGGGCGTCGTACTTTCTCGCGCTCGGAGCGCTTTCCGGTCCGGCTGACGGTCCCGGAGTCCGTGTCACCGGAGTGGGGCGCGATTCCATTCAGGGAGATGTGCAGTTCGCGGCATTCCTCGAGCGCATGGGAGCGAGAATTGCCTGGGGGGAAAACTGGATCGAAGCGAGACCGCCCGTATCCGGAAAACTTCACGGCATTCACGCGGATTGCACGGAGATTCCGGATGCCGCGATGACGCTTGCCGCGATCGGGCTGATGGCTGAAGGGGAAACGGTGCTTACCGGTATCGGCTCCTGGCGCGTCAAAGAAACAGACCGGATTGCGGCCATGCAGGCTGAGCTTTCCAAATTCGGCGCCGATGTGAAAACCGGCGATGATTGGTTAAGCGTAACATCTCCTCAAAAGCTTCTTCCAGCAGAGGTCAGTACCTATAAGGACCACCGTATGGCGATGAGCCTTTCGCTCGCTGCCTGCGGCGGGGTTTCTGTACGCATTCTTGATCCCGGGTGCGTTTCCAAGACTTTCCCGGACTATTTTGAGCGGCTGGCAGGACTGGTGAAAACAGCCCCTCTGACGGATAAAGACTAGGCGCATTCATTCTTTAATTGACGAGGTTTTCTGATGACAGAAATGAAGGGACAGGTTCCTGTAATTACGATTGACGGCCCGACCGCGAGCGGCAAGGGCACGGTCGCGTCGAAAGTAGCGGAGGCTCTCGGGTTCCACTACCTCGATTCCGGCGCGCTTTATCGCATCGTGGGACTTGTCTGTCTGAGGGCCAACGTTGATCTGAAGGACATCGCGGCCGTCACGGCACACGCGATGGGTATCTCTCCCGTGTTTGCGGGAGGGAGGATTTCTCTTGGCAGCGAAGACATCACCAATGTCATCCGCACGGAAGATGTCGGCCAGGCAGCTTCCTGCATCGCTGTTATCCCCTCGGTCCGCAACGCTCTTTTTGAGCTGCAGCGCGAAGCGCGCCGCGAGCCGGGCCTCGTGGCAGACGGCCGCGACATGGGCTCGATCATCTTCCCGGATGCCGAACTGAAGATTTTCCTTACGGCCTCCGCGGAAGCGCGTGCACATCGCCGCTATAAACAGTTGATCGAAAAAGGGATTGACGTTACACTAGATGACCTCGTCAAAGAAATGAAGGAACGGGATCTTCGCGATATGCGCCGTGCCCATGCTCCGCTTGCGCCCGCTGAAGGCGCGAAGATACTGGATTCTTCATTCCTCACGATTCAGGAAACAGTTGATAAGATACTGTACTGGTGGGTTTCACGTTCTCACTGATCCCATCCGCAGATCTTTGATTCCATTTGCAGTACCGGTCGCAGAGGCCGTCAGGTGACGGTCCCCTGCTTTTATTTGTTTAACTCCACCCTGTGCACTTTGCATCTGGGTGTGCTGATTTTTTTTCATGTCCAACACTGAAGAAACCAAAAACACCGAATCTTTTGCCGACCTGTTTAACCAGAGCCTTGCTGCTCAGGAAATGCGTCCTGGCGAAGTTATTTCCGCCGAAGTCGTTCGCATGGACGGAAACTTTGTCGTCGTGAACGCCGGCCTTAAGTCTGAAGCTTACATTCCGATTGAAGAGTTCAAGGATGATCAGGGTGAAGTCACGGTCAAGCCCGGTGATTTCGTCTCTGTGGCCATCGAGTCCGTTGAAAACGGCTATGGCGATACGATTCTGTCCCGCGACAAGGCCAAGCGCCTCGCTGCCTGGATGAATCTTGAGAAGGCTCAGGAATCCGGTGAACTGGTTACCGGTACGATCACGGGCAAGGTCAAGGGCGGTCTCACCGTTATGACCAACGGCATTCGCGCGTTCCTCCCGGGCTCCCTCGTGGATACCCGTCCGGTTCGCGATACGACCCCGTACGAAGGCAAGACCCTCGAATTCAAGGTTATCAAGCTCGATCGCAAGCGTAACAACGTGGTGGTTTCCCGCCGCGCTGTGCTCGAAGCCAACATGGGCGAAGAGCGCAACAAGCTGCTCGCCACGCTGAAGGAAGGCGCCATTGTTAAGGGCGTCGTCAAGAACATCACCGACTACGGTGCGTTCGTTGACCTCGGCGGCATCGACGGCCTGCTCCACATCACCGACCTCGCCTGGCGCCGCGTGCACCACCCGAGCGAAGTCGTTCAGGTTGGTCAGGAAATCGAGACCAAGGTTCTCAAGTTCGACCGCGAACGCGCCCGCGTTTCTCTCGGCCTGAAGCAGCTTGGTGAGGATCCGTGGATCGGCATCAGCCGCCGCTATCCGTCCGGCACCCGCCTCTTCGGCAAGGTTTCCAACATCACCGACTACGGTGCGTTTGTTGAAATCGAAGACGGCATCGAAGGCCTCGTTCACGTGTCCGAAATGGACTGGACGAACAAGAACGTTGATCCGCGCAAGGTTGTGACGCTCGGCGAAGAAGTCGAAGTCATGGTCCTCGAGATCGACGAAGACCGTCGCCGTATCAGCCTCGGCATGAAGCAGTGCAAGGCCAATCCGTGGGAAGAGTTCGCTCAGACCCACAAGAAGGGCGATCACGTCAAGGGTCAGATCAAGTCGATCACCGACTTCGGCGTGTTCATCGGTCTTGACGGCGGCATTGATGGCCTCGTTCACCTCTCCGACCTCTCCTGGAAGGAACCCGGCGAACAGGCTGTTCACAACTACAAGAAGGGTGATGAAGTCGAGGCTGTCGTTCTCGCGATCGATACCGAACGCGAACGCATCTCTCTCGGCATCAAGCAGCTTTCCGGTGACCCGTTCTCCGACTTCGCCGGTGCCCACGAGAAGGGCTCCATCGTTGAAGGTACGGTCAAGTCTGTCGACGCCCGCGGCGCCGTCCTTGATCTCGGCAACGACACTGAGGCTTATCTCCGCGCTTCCGAAATCTCTCCGGATCGCGTTGAAGATGCCACGACCCAGCTGAAGGTTGGCGACAAGGTTTCTGCCGTCATCACCAGCGTGGATCGCAAGACCCGCAACATCCAGGTTTCCGTGAAGCAGAAGGAAGCCGCTGAGGCCCGCCGCGCTATGGATCGCATGAACAATGACGCTCTGTCCGCCGGTACGACCAATCTCGGCGCCCTGCTGAAGGCGAAGCTCGAGAGCCGCTAATCAATAGCGGAGGGATCCGCGGTTTCCGCTGCGGATTCCATTCAGGGCTTTATCCCTGATAAACGCTTCACCCGCTGCCCTCGTTTCCTCTGAGGCACGGAGAAGCAAAAAATGGAGAGAGAAGGTTTCGCTGCCTTCTCTTTCCGACTTAAGGATCACCGGCGGAATTTCTGCCCGTGGTCCTTTTCTTTTCTGTGTGGTACAGAAGCGCTGAACCGCTACAATTCTGACCACTCAATACTCGCGGAGAGCACTTCATGGAATTTGAACTTTGGTATCTGATCGCGGTCCCGCTGCTGTTTGCGGCCGGATGGTATCTGCGAGGCTATGACGCGAGACAGCGGAATGAGGAAAACAAGGACCTGCCGGACAATTATTTCCGGGGCCTGTCGCTGCTCCTCTCTAATGAACCCGATAAGGCAATTGACGCCTTTATCGAAGTGGTGAAGATCGATCCGGAGACGATCGAACTGCATCACGCGCTCGGCAACCTTTTCTGCAAAAGAGGCGAATTTGACCGGGCGATCCGAATTCATACGCATCTCATCAACCGCGCGGATCTGCCGGATCAGGATCGGCTGCGGGCGCTTTCAGAGCTTGCGAACGACTATCTGAAGGCCGGTATCTATGACAAGGCGATTGATTGCCTTGAGCGGCTTTCAAAGAATGATGAGTATCGGCTGGACGCGCTGCGGTCGCTTCTCAGAATCCGCTGCACCGAGCATGACTGGGAGGCCGCTATTGAATCCGCGCGGCGGCTTGAAAAGGAAGCCTCAGAAGACCACAGCGCCGATATCGCTCACTTCCACTGCGAGCTTGCCGAGCTGGCAGTGAAACAGAAGAATCCGGAAGCCGCGGAACGCGAGGTGTCGCTCGCACTGCTGGAGAAACCTTACTCTCCGCGCGCTCTGATGCTGGCTGGTGACTTTGCGTTCCAGAAGAATCAGGTGAAGGAAGCCGTGGAAGACTGGGAGAAGCTGCGCCAGCATTCCGAGGATCACTTCCCGCTCGTTTTCAGCCGGCTGGTGAAGGGGTACGACGCGCTGGGTGACGCGGCAGGCGCTCAGGCCGTGATCGACTACGCACTTAACCGATTCCCCACCTCTGAAGTCGTGGAGCAGGCGATGAAGCGGGCTTTCAAGGATAAGGGACAGCAGGCTGCCGCTGAAATTGTGAGCAAGGGGCTTTCCGGCCATCCGACTCTCGGCACTCTTTCCGTCGCGATGGAATTCCGCAAAATGATCGCCCCGGATGACGAACAGCTGCAGGGACTCTCTGAAATGCTGAAGAAGGAATCCGATCGCCAGGGCCGCTATCAGTGCCGTCACTGCGGATTCCTCTCGCACAGCTACCTCTGGCAGTGTCCGGGCTGCGGCGGATGGGATACGTATCCGACACTTCGGGTGCAGGATCAATCACTCAGGCGGGATAAGTAAAGTCGTACTATTTCTTACACTTTATTTACCCGGGATACGATCAGTTCTGACAGTTCCCATAAAATTAATTCATTCAGACCTGACAGTCTGAGCCCATTCTTAGGTCTTAAAGTAAAAAGGTAAGTAATGTTAAAGCGTATCGGTCTTCTGATTTTGACCAACATTGCAATCGTGGTCATGCTCAACGTGATCCTGAGCATTGTTGGCGTCGTGTTTGGAATCAACTGGGGCGGTATGGCGGGCAAGTCCATTAACCTGACATCCCTCAGCATCTACGCTCTGATCATTGGCTTTACGGGATCCATCTTCTCGCTGCTGACCTCGAAGATGATCGCAAAGTCGACGATGGGGCTGCAGATGATTGATATCGACAATCCGTCGACCAATCTCGAAGCCTGGCTCGTCAGCACGGTCCGCAAACTCGCTAACCGCGCGAAGCTCCCGATGCCTGAAGTGGCGATCTACGAGGGTGACCCGAACGCGTTTGCCACGGGTCCGTCCCGCAGCAGCTCGCTGGTCGCTGTTTCCACCGGTCTTCTTCAGCTGATGAACAAGAAGGAAGTGGAAGCCGTTCTGGGGCACGAAATGACTCACGTCGCCAATGGCGATATGGTCACGATGACCCTGGTGCAGGGTGTGATGAATACCTTCGTTGTGTTCCTCTCCCGAGTGATTGGCTGGGCCGTTGACCGCCAGGTGATGCGTAACGACAGCGACGCTCCGGGTGCCGCCTACTATGTGACGAGCCTGATTCTTGATATCGTGCTCGGGTTCCTTGCCGGTATGGTGGTGGCTGCTTTCTCGCGCTGGCGCGAGTATCACGCTGACGCGGGTTCCGCGATGCTGACCGGTTCTCCCGAGAACATGATTGCCGCGCTCCAGAGACTGGGCTCCATCACGCCGGAAGAACTTCCCGGTCCGGTGAAGGGCTTCGGCGTGAGCGGCGGTATTGGTTCGCTCTTCGCCACCCATCCTTCTATTGAAGACCGCATTGCGGCGCTCCGGGCTCTGCAGAAGTAATCGGCTCCGACGTGCGGTAGGAATCATGAGGCGTCCCTGAGGGGCGCTTCCCTGATGGAATAAAAAAACCTCGTCCTGACAGGACGAGGTTTTTTGCTGGCCGGAAGAATTTTCCGGAATCAGGCCTTCTGAGCCGCGAGCTTCACAGACCGCGCGTGATAGAGCGCGAAGGAGACAAGCGT
>OOCA01000977.1_pt1 | contig 14133 bp, 8 predicted proteins | sample 1671591 | NCBI WGS metagenome assembly OOCA01 (sample SAMN06348172, study PRJEB24527) | human gut metagenome | biome: human gut; feature: ankylosing spondylitis patient; material: feces | host: Homo sapiens | place: China | collected 2015-10 | reverse complement strand
CCCAACTGTACAGAAGAAATTCAGGTATGTGCGCTATTCTGCTCCGGAGGAAAAACAAATACAGGTTGGAGAATGGTATATGTATGGCATAGATACAGAAACAGCGATAGCACCGGAGAAGATTTGGGCTAATCATCCTTTGAGTGATATACATAAGAAAATTCTAAGTTTATTGACTGATGATGACTGGAGTTCTTTTTATATGTCAGCAGTAAAGGGAGAACAACTTATATTTGATTTGGGTATTCCACAAATTCTAAGTCACTTTATTTTGATTCCACGCAATGATGATAATTATATCCATTTGGGGGATCGGTATGAATTGTTCTATCATGGTGGAATTAAAGGCTGGATATCTTTAGGGAAGCAGATAGCTGAGGGTACGGAACTCTATTATGAGGGAGTACCTGATGGCGCTTTGCTTTGGCTTCATAATCATACTCGTGGAAAAGAAGAACGATGCTTTTATATGAAAGATGGGAAGCAACTTTTTATATAATTCGGAATGGCTATAAGAGGCATATCCTTGAAGAAAATCGTAGATAAAGGGATTAATCTCTTTCTCTGGTTGTGTGGAATTGTTGTGCTATGGTTGCTGATACAGATCTTTTGCATGACTTCATTTCATATACCAAGTGATTCGATGGAGCCGGAGCTATTGGCTGGTGATGTGATACTGGTGGATAAATTGGTGTATGGAGCAAGATTGTTCAATGTGATGGAAGCCGTTGCAGGAAAGCAGGTGGAGATAAAACGTTTGCCGGGAATAGGTAAAGTCCGAAGGAATGATGTGATTGTCTTCAATTATCCTTGTCCTAAAAAGTGGAGACAGATTGAAATGGATGTGATGCAGTATTATGTGAAACGGTGTGTTGCGTTGCCGGGAGACACGTTCTGCATTGTAAGCGGACGTTACAAAGTGAATGGCTATGCGGGGACATTGGGGTGCGTGGATGCGCAGGACAGGTTCATGACTCTGATAAGGGAACAGGGCCTTACAGATGATGCAATTGGTGTGAGGGCATATCCCGGAGATTCTCTGATAAGGTGGACGGTGAAAAAGTTCGGGCCTCTGTATATTCCTAAATCAGGTGACATTGTTCCGATGGATGGACGCACTGTTAAACTTTACAAGAATATGGTGGAGTGGGAGCAGAAAAAGAGTCTTCGGTATGAAGCGGGGAATATATATTTAGGTGATAGCCTCATTGCTGAATATCGCTTTTTAAAGAACTATTACTTCATGGCGGGCGACAGGGTGGAGAATTCAAGAGATTCCCGTTATTGGGGGTTATTACCGGAAGAATATATTGTTGGAAAGGCTGTCAGGATATGGAAATCAGTGGATAAGAGGACGGATAGAGTACGATGGAATAGGATATTCAAAAAGATAGAATGATGATAGGATGGATGCATAAAATGAGAGAAGCTACAGTTATTTTGCTACAGTTTGTTGCTGTTTGCTCCTTGCTGAGTATGGTATGTGCGACAACTCCTGAACTGCCTGCGGGAGAAACCATCGGCCAGTGGGTGTGGTTTGGGAAAGCTGTGTTGGTTTCGACCGGTTGTATCACTGCTTCTTGTTTGCTACAACTTCTAGGAAAAACTTCCTGGACAGATATTTTGTGTTTCCGGAATTTCTTTGTTCATGTGGCTTGGAGCCTAGTATTGTTAGGGGCAATTGAAGCCGTTTGGGGCTTGCGGCAATTATATGGGTTTTCTGTTTCCGGGCATTCACGGTATGCACTGACAGGCTCTTTCTTCAATCCCGGTCCGTATGGGGGATATTTAGCGATGATATTACCTGTCTGCCTGCATTTGTATTTACGTGCCTGTGAGTGGAAAAGCACAGATGTTCTTCATAAAATAGAAAAAGTGACGGCAGGGCTTGCCGGTATTCTGATCTTATGTGTACTGCCGGCCACAATGAGCCGTTCTGCCTGGATTGCTGCTGCAATAAGCTGTGCATGGGTGGCGTATATGCATCGTGACAGACGTAAGTGGAGCGTATTGTGGCGGAGATATAAGAAACGTTACCTTACGTGGGGAGTGGTCGGGCTTTTTGTTCTGATATTAGGAGGTGCTGGTATTTTCTTTTTGAAGCCTGACTCTGCTATGGGACGTCTGTTTATGTGGAAAATTACTTGTAAAGCTATCGTAGAGCATCCTTGGGGATGTCGTGAAGGATTTGTCTATGCTTATGGCGAAGCGCAGGAAAAATACTTTGGTAGTGGAGACTATGCTGTTTGGGAAGAGCGCGTGGCCGGAAGTCCGGAATATGCTTTCAATGAATATCTGGAGTTGGCGTTAACAGCAGGAGTTATGCTTGGTGTCATGTTCTTCTCGACTATTGGGGCAGGTCTGTGGCTAGGGACAAAATGGGGGCGTTATGAAATTTGCGGAGCACTCATATCCTTGCTCGTTTTCTCTTTTTCTTCTTATCCCATGCATTTCCTGGTTTTCATGGTAACCGGTATATGCCTGCTGTTTGCTTGTGGGGCCGGAGATGTGGGCGGAAAATTTCTTATTTGCGGCACTTGTGCGCTGATATGGACAGTGGGGCTTAACGGTAAATGGCAACGGGAGGAAGATGCCTGCCGAGATTGGGTGTATGCGAGGATGCTTTATCATCAGGGAAATTATACTGCTGCCAATGAGGCTTACCATAAGCTCTATCCGCAGTTGGACGAAAGAGGGGAATTCTTATTTGAATATGGACACAGCTTATATAAATCAGGACGTTATGATCTGTCTAATTCGTTTCTGGAACAAGCTTCCTTATATAGCACTGACCCAATGATACTGAATATAATAGGTAAGAATTATCAGGAAATGCAATACTATGAGAAGGCTGAAACCTATTATTGGGCGTCAGTCCACCGTTTGCCGGGGCGGATTTATCCCTACTATCTGCTGGCAAAACTCTATGCGGAGCCGGGCTACCGGAATAGAGAGAAGTTTGAGAAGATGCAACGGATTGTATTGACTAAAGAGCCGAAAGTCTATTCCATCGCTATTAGGGAAATGAGGAGCGAAGTGGAAAAGATAGGAGATGATTGGTGTAAAACGAAGATTGATAGATGAATATGATATAACGTGATGGATATGGATACGTCTAAGGATAGTTGGAATGCTTGTTTGCAGTACCGTAATAAACAGTTGACAAAGCAATTGAAGGATGTTGTGTCTCCATCAAAAGCCTTCCTATGGCATAATTAAGGATGAAGCCGAATGGAGGGATCTGTTTATCGTCATAGATTTATTTTATGGGGGGTGTCTGTCAGAAGAATTGATGTCATTTGGTTTAAGTGTCCAGGAATTGAGGTTATGCTATCTGATACGGGCCCGTTTGGATAATAAGACAATCGCTCTTCTTTTTAATATAGTTCCCCGGTCTGTATTGAAAGCTAAACAGCGTATAAAAAATAAACTGGCTTTATCAGCTACGGATAGTTTGGATATGCATATACAACAATGCTGATTGTCAATAATATAGATATCAATTCCTTCAACGCCTACTTGTAGTGAAATCATAGAAAGACTTCTCACGACAGTTAAATACGAATAAATTTGCTCTAACCTCCAATTTATTCTATATTTGCAACTTAAGTGACAAGTTCTTCAAATTGTCCGAATATGATAAACTACTTGATAAAAATTATAACGACCCTCTGGTTCATATTCTTTTGTCTGCAAGTTAGTGTTGCTCAGGAGATTGATGTTAATCAGACCAGAAAACACCTGTTGCAAACACTACAAGACAATTCCGTAGACAAACAGCAGAGGATGGAGCTGTATATTGACTTGTATGACTTGTCCGATGATGTGACAAGCAAACGTACCTATATTAACGAATCGCTGCAACTGGCCATTCAGTTGAAAAATCAGATATATATTTTTGAGACACTGGATATTCTTTGTCGCAGTTATAAAGATGAACCGGACTCTTTGCGCTACTATCAGCAGATAGGAGAAGAGTATCTGGAAGGGGCTTATAAGGACTTTTATATGGCATGGCTCAAAGCTTTTCCTTCTGTTTGCAAGATGGATGAGGCGGAGAAACCTGATGAAGCCAATGAAGAAATCTCACGGTATAAGCGTCATAAGGTAAATCTCTCGGATAAGTCGCAGGAAGTGCAGTGGGAAATGATACTTTGTTCGGCAATGGAATGCATTAGTTACTTTTCACCGTCTGTTGCCAATTCAGAAGATCGCATTGTTCATTTGAAGAACATTCACCATTTGGTCAGCGGCCTGCCGTTCGAGGTCAGTTATAAGTTCAATTGGTATTATCTGACCCGTATCGAATTCATATACCGTGCGGAAGGGAAAGCTGAGGAAGCCGCTAAAGCGGTGGAGGCCTTGGAACAGACGGAACAACTCTATGACAATCAGTTTGAATTGCCTTTCTATAAGAGACGTGCTTATATCCGCACCCGTAGTCGTGAAGCCTTGCGTATGGGTGTTTATAGCGAGCTTCTTTACTTCGGAGATATCATAGGCAGGAAAAGGGCTGATGAAATTTATTCCCGGATGAAGGAATATTATCAGGTCAAGACGCCGGAAGAGAATAAAGAGTGGCTTTTGCCGTCCGCTTTCCGTTACTATTTTTATACGGCACAGTATGACCTTGCCATGCGGACCATTGATGAACTGCTGGAACAAACGGATTCTGCCGATACGAACAGTCGGACAGAGTTGTTGGCGAAGAAGATTAACTTGGTTACCCGATGGAAACAACATTACAAAGAAGGATTTGACGCTTTTTGGGAGTACACCAGTCTGATGGAAGGTAATCATGTGGAAGAGACGAATAAGCAGTTGGCCGAGATGCGTTCGTTGTTTGAAGTGGATAAATTGAAGATAGAACAGGCAGAGCTTCAGGCACGTTATCATCGCGTCGCTTTTGTTGTGCTCATAGTCCTGCTTCTGGTTTTCTTTATCTGGGGGCTTTATCAGTACTTGTTGACGAAACGACTGAAGGCAACGAAGCAGGCGTTGATTCTGTCTAATGAAAAAGTGGCTGAGGAAAGTGAACGTGCCAAAGCGAGTGACCGTATGAAGACAGAATTCCTCCAATCCATGTGTCATGAGATACGTACTCCGCTAAATGCTATCTGTGGTTTCAGTACTTTGTTGCTGAATGAAGACTTGGATCAGGAAGACAAGAAAGATTTTCCGGTCATCATTGAAAAGAACTCTAATCAATTGACCGAATTGTTCGAGGATATCCTGCAAGTATCGGATTTAAGCAGTTCGCTGGAGTTATTTCCTATGGAACGGATAGATATATTGCCGATTTGTGCAGGACTTCTGGATATGTGTAAGGGAAAAACGAAAAAATCCGGAATCACCTGGTTGTTTGAATCCGGACTGGATGAGTGCCTTGTAAAAACGAATGACAAATATCTGCAACACGTTGTAGAACATATCCTGAACAATGCCGCGAAGTTTACAACTGCCGGTACTATCCGTATGAATCTGATGCGTACCGGTGGGAAGATTCGTATTATGGTAAGTGATACGGGGATCGGTATCCCTGCCGACAAAGCCGAATACATATTCGACCGTTTTACCAAACTGGATGACTTCATGCCTGGCACAGGCTTAGGTCTTTATTCCTGTCGCCTCATTGTCACCCGTCTGGGTGGTTCCATTTATCTCGATACATCTTATCGGGATGGCGCATGTTTCTGCATTGATTTACCGGATGAGAAGTGATTTTTCTATTTCCGGGCGTGGAAATAAAAGATAATCACGTATATTTGCTTTAATTAAAAGCAAAAACTATGGAAGAACAAGCTAATTACATCAAACGTATAGAGATACACAGGTTGTGGGATCGCTTTGACATAGCTTGGGACTTACGTCCCGACGTGAATATCCTTTCCGGTATCAACGGAGTGGGGAAAACCACGATCCTTAACCGTTCCGTCCACTATCTGGAAGAACTTTCGGGGGAGATAAAGAACGGCGAGATAGAGGGCGTACGTGTTACCTTCGACCGTCCGGATGCCACGTATATTCCTTACGACGTAATTCGTAGTTACGATCGCCCCTTGATTATGGGCGACTTTACCGCCCGCATGGCCGATCCGAACGTCAAATCCGAACTGGACTGGCAACTTTATCTCTTGCAACGTCGATACCTCGATTACCAGGTGAATATTGGCAACAAGATGATCGAACTCCTTTCCGGTGATGAGGAACAGCGTTCACAAGCCGCTTCCTTATCCCTTCCCAAGCGGAAGTTCCAGGATCTGATGGATCAGTTATTCAGCTATACCCGCAAAACTATAGATCGCCGCAGTAATGAAATCATCTTCTATCAGGACGGTGAACGCCTGTTGCCCTATAAACTATCTTCCGGTGAAAAACAGATGCTGATTATCCTGCTCACCGTGCTGGTGCGCGACAATGCCCATTGTGTCCTCTTTATGGATGAACCCGAAGCCTCTCTTCACATCGAGTGGCAGCAAAAACTTATCGGTATGATACGTGAATTGAATCCCAATGTGCAACTGATACTTACCACTCATTCTCCCGCCGTCATCATGGAAGGCTGGCTGGATGCGGTGACGGAAGTGAGCGATATTTCGACTGAGATATAAATAAAGGTGATAAAGTGATAATATAACCATGGCTACTTCTTTAAAACATAATCTTACATCCGCCTATTTCAATGCCGCCAACAAGCTTTATCCTAAGAAGGCGCGGCGTCGCATTGTGGCGTATGTGGAAAGTTACGATGATGTAGCTTTCTGGCGCACATTGTTGGCTGAGTTCGAGACAGATGAATATTATTTTCAGGTGATGCTGCCTTCGGCTACCTCTCTTGCCAAGGGTAAGAAGATGGTGCTGATGAATACGCTGAACACTACTGAACTGGGCAAGAGCCTGATAGCCTGTGTGGACAGTGACTACGACTTTCTGTTACAAGGCAAAACGAGCGTTTCACATAAGATAAACAGTAGTCCCTACATATTCCAGACGTACGCATATGCCATCGAGAATTTCCATTGTTATGCTGAAAGCTTGCATGAAGTTTGCGTGCAGGCTACGTTGAACGACCGTATGCTGATAGACTTTCCTGCTTTCCTGAAGCGTTATTCGCAAATTGTCTATCCGCTCTTTCTATGGAACGTCTGGTTCTATCGCCAACGAGATACATATACTTTTCCGATGTATGACTTCAATGCCTGCACCCGCTTGCAGGAAGTCAATGTACATCATCCCGAACGAACACTGGAGCCCGTGCAGCGTGCCGTTGCCAAGAAACTTTCCGAGATGCGCAGACGTTTTCCGCGAAATATCAAGTCGGTGGAGGCTTTGGGTGTGGAACTGGAGAAGCTGGGACTGAATCCTGATACTACTTATCTCTACATACAGGGGCATCACCTCATGGATGGTGTTGTGATGAAACTTCTTATCCCCGTATGTACTGTGTTGCGTCGCGAGCGCGAACAGGAAATTAAGCGTCTGGCTGCCCACAACGAGCAATTCCATAACGAACTGACCAGCTATGAGAATAGCCAGACCAACGTCAGCTTGATGTTAAAAAAGAACAGCGGATACAAGAACCTTTACTTGTATCAGTGGTTAAAAGAAGATATAGGAGACTTCCTGAACAGGGAGCGGTAATTACTAACCATTAACACCAAAATTAATTCTTAGTATCATGAGCATTGTACAACAAATTAACGAAGGACTTCAGGCTTTAGGTTTCAGCCAGTCATTGGCTGCCCAGTTAGATCAATTTATAGCATTCCTGGGAGTTCTCCTGGTAGCTTATCTGGCGGATACTGTTTGCCGGAAGATCTTGCTGAAAGTCGTTTCGCGTTTGGTAAAGCAAACAAAAGCCACCTGGGATGACATTGTTTTCGACCGCAAAGTGATGGTGCATCTTAGCCGTATGGTGGCACCTATTCTTATTTATATCCTGCTTCCTCTGGCATTTTCCGACGCAGAGTCGGCAACGTTGGCGCTTATCCTGCGTTTCTGTCTCATCTTTATTATTATAATGTTTCTTAGCTTTATCAGCGCTTTGCTTACTGCGGTTTATACCGTATATAGCGAGAAGGAACAGTTTCGCGACCGTCCTTTGAAGGGACTCTTGCAGACAGTACAGGTCATCCTTTATTTTGTCGGTGGTATCATCGTTGTCAGCATACTGATTGACCGTTCGCCCGGTGTATTACTCACCGGTCTGGGAGCTTCGGCTGCCGTGCTGATGTTAGTATTCAAAGACAGTATCATGGGCTTTGTTTCCGGTGTGCAACTTTCTGCCAACAATATGCTGAAAGTAGGCGACTGGATCACTATGCCTAAGTATGGAGCGGACGGTGATGTAATAGAAGTGTCATTGAATACAGTGAAGGTTCGTAATTTCGACAAAACCATCACTACTATTCCGCCTTACTTGCTCGTAAGCGACTCTTTCCAGAACTGGCGTGGTATGCAGGAGAGTGGCGGACGCCGTATCAAACGTTCTATCAATATCGATATGAACAGTGTGCGGTTCTGTACGCCTGAAATGTTGGCGAAGTATCGCAAGATACAGCTCTTGGCAAACTATGTTGAACAGACGGAACAAGTGATTAAGGAGTATAATGAAGAACATCATATCGATAACTCCATCCTTGTGAATGGTCGTCGCCAGACGAATCTTGGTGTCTTCCGTGCCTATCTGAATTGTTACCTGAAGAGCCATCCGGGGGTGAATCATAATATGACTTGCATGGTGCGCCAGCTTCAGCCTACCGATCACGGTATACCGTTGGAACTGTATTTCTTCTCTGCAACCACATCCTGGATACCTTATGAAGACTTGCAGTCTGATGTCTTCGACCATCTGTTGGCTATTATTTCTGAGTTTGATCTTCACGTATTCCAGTCACCATCCGGTGAAGATTTCCGCGAAAGGCTTAATTGAGATAATCGGCACCGATTCTCGATATTTTCTCTCTTAGATGAGAATTTATGCCGGACAGTTCCTCTGAACTTGTCCGGCGTTGCCTTTGTAGAAGCTATTGCTTCGTGAATTATGTGTGTTTCTCGTTTTATTGTTTGATCCAGTTGCCGCTTGTCCAGTTGTCGCCTGTTTTTACAGCTCCCTTATATTCGGCTTTGGTGAAGAAACTGTCGGCACTGAGGTCTTTGCCACCATCAATAGTGCCTTCGTAGAGATTTTCCCAAGTGAAGTTCTGTGCAGTGAGGTTGCCCGTTGCTGCTGCGAACATATCGTTGGTGTAAATGCCTTCTTTGGAAGACAATGTTTTGCTGATAGCTACGTACTCCAGTTTAGATACACCCTCTTTCAGGGCTGTTTCAGTTTCTGTGGTTTCTACGGTCAGAGGTTGCCCTTTGCCGGTGATAAGCGTATTGTAAAGTTCCACTTGTGTTCCGGCACGCAGGCGTACGCCCTGTTTGCTGCCACCGTTGCCAATCAGTGTGAGGTTGGCGAGGATGGGGTGGGCAACGGGAGTAGCAGCGAAGTTCGTACCGTTGTTGTCACATTCCAGCAGACAGTCGCAGTCATACCCTAGTGTTTCCGCTGCTTCCTGATAGGCTACAAGGAACTGGGCTTTTCCGTTCCAGCCTTCAGTCCAGTCGAAGGAGTCATCGCTGCAACTGGTAGATACGCAGTATTTTATGTTAACGGATCCGCCGAAGAACTCGAAACCGTCATCAGAACCTTGGTAAGCCTGGCAATATTCTACTGTGGTGCCGTTGCCTACGCCATAGAAGGTGAAACCATTGGCTTCGTGTTCCTCATCGAAAGCGTATCCGCTGTATTCGATACGCACGTAGCGCAGTGTGCCGGAGTTGTCGGCATCGTTGTTACCCCCGTAAATGGCACCGCCTATTTCCGAGCTGCCTGTGCCGCCGGCTACATTAGTGTGTGCATATCCGCAGATGTGGATACCACCCCAGGCTCCGGCTTCTTTCTTTTCGGAGGTCATTACGATGGGGTTTTCGGCAGTACCCTGTGCATCGATCTTGGAACCTTGTTCTACGAGGATGTAGTCTACGATGTCATCGTGTTTGGCGATGATGGTTACACCCGGTTCTATTTTCAGTGTGGCGCCATTCTTTACTTTGTATTCTCCGGTCAGGTAGTAGGTTTTTCCTTCTGTCAGAGTCTTGCTGGTGGTTATTTCCCCTTTCAGCTCTTCAATGGTCTCTTCGGCTATACCGCTTTTCAGTGTCCAGCCTTGTGTCCAGTCGTTACTTGCGGGTACTGCACCCTGATAGGCGGCTTGAGTGAAGAAACTGTCGTCGCTCAGGTTTTTCCCGCCTTCGATAGTACCTACATAGCCGTTGGTGAACATGACGCTATAATTGATGATATTGTGGTTACCGTCTTTGGTGAATTCATTGGAAGAATAGATACCTTCTTTGCAGCTTATGTCCGTGGCCAGTGTGATGTATTGCAGCTCGGAGCTACCATCCATCAAAGCATTTTCTGTTTCTGTAGTTTCGGTGGTGAGGCATTGCCCTTTGCCTTTTACAATGGCGTTGTAGATTTTTGCCTTTGTACCGGCACGCAGGCGGATACCTTGCTTAGACTCTCCGTTACCTATCAGTGTCAGGTTGGCAAGTGTGGGGCAGGCTACGGGCGTTGCACCGAAGCTCTTGCCGTTGTTGTCGCACTCCATCAGGCAGTCGCAGTCGTATCCCAGTTCGTCTTTGGGGCTTTGGTAAGCTACGAGGAATTGTGCTTTGCCGTTCCAGCCTTCGGTCCAGTCGAAAGAGTCGTCGCTACAGTCGGTAGATACCAGATACTTCACATTGACGGAACCACCGAACCATTCGAAACCATCATCGGAACCCATGTATGCCTGGCAATACTCTACCGTTGTCCCGTTTCCTACACCGTAGAAGGTGATACCGTTGGCTTCGTGCTCTTCGTCGAAGGCAAATCCGGTGTACTCTACACGAACATACCGCAATGTACCGGAATTGTCGGCGTCATTATTGCCACCATAGGGTGCGCCGCCTATTTCCGAGCTACCCGTTCCGCCTTCGGCATTGGTGTGTGCGTATCCGCAGATGTGGATACCGCCCCATGCGCCTGGTTCTTTCTTTTCGGAAGTCATCACGATAGGGTTGCTGGCAGTGCCTTGTGCATCTATCTTGGCTCCTTGTTCTATGAGGATGTAGTCTACCACATCGTCATGTTTGGCAATAATGGTGACGCCTGCGGGAATCTTCAGTGTGGCACCATTCTTTACGTGTATGCCGCCACTTAGCGTGTAAGTCTTTCCGGCTTCCAGTTCCGTATCGCTTTCGATGTCTTTCGTCAGTTCATACTTGTTGTCTTCACCGCCGTCCCCGTTTCCGGGTTCGTTGTTGTCGGTACATGCAGTGAATAAGGTCATGCTTGCCGCAAGGGCCATAGTCATGAATTTCCAATTTGATGTTCTCATACTAATAATCGTTTAGTTGATAAAATGAGTTTCTATTGTTTGTCTCTCTCAAAATTTTTCTTTTCTCTTACAGGTCATAGCTGAAGCCAACTTCAAAGCCTGTACCCTTTCTGAAGCGTTCCACTTCTACTTTATCTCCGGTGGTAGGCACTTCTTGCTTGAAGAGGATGTCTTGGTTCAGCAGGTCGTTGACTTGCAACTTCACCGCGAAACGCCGGTTGAAGCGGTAACTGCCTGTAAAGTTCAGTGTGTGTACCGGCTGTTGCTTGATGTCTCCCAGACCGGAGATACCTACGGAGTGGATGCGGGGACCTTGCAGATTGTAGAGCAGGGCAACGCTGAGTTGGCGGTCGTTGCTGAAAGCGGGTGAATAGGTGAGGTCTGCATTTGCCAGGTAGGGCGATGCTCCCTGCAAGGCACGCTGGCTGTTGGTGTAGGCACCGCCTTCGGGCAGTTTCACGTTAGTGTACATATATGAGCCGTTCACGCCGAAACGCAGGTCTTTCACTATCTCTTTGCGGAATTCTATCTCCACCCCCGTTGCCATACCGTTGTCCGCATTGCGGAAAGAATGCACGGCGGAACCACCTGACAGAGTCTGTACACGCTCTATCGGTGCTTTCAGGTGCTTGTAGTAGGCGGTGATGGAGAGCATATCCCCATTCTTTTCAAAGAGTTCGTAGCGCAGATCGATGTTATAGTTGTAGCCGTTTTGCAAATCAGCGTTACCGCGTATCTGTGCCGAACCGTAGGATTCCTGATAGAGGAAGGGGGCCATTTCGATAAACGAAGGACGCGTCACTGTGCGTGAGAAGGCAAAGCGCAGACTGTTCTTTTCGTTCATCTGGTATTTCATGTTCAGTGAGGGGAAAAGGTCGTTTTTGTTCAGTTCACTGCGTTCGGCTTTTCCGCCATCGGTATAGTAGTCTACCCATTGCTTGCTGATTTCGTAGCGTACTCCCAGGTTCACCAATAACGGGGCTACGGGGTAGTATTCAGTGGCAATGTATCCTGCATAAATGCTGTTACCGGCTGTATAGCTGTCTTTGGGCTGCTTCTTCCGGTCTATGGTGATGGAACCGTTTTCTACATTTTCCATGTTGAGGAAGGAGTCGGTATCGTAGATGTCGGTGATGGTAGGGTTCAGTTTGTTCAGGTTGTAGTAGAAGCGTGTACCCATATAGTCACGATTCTTGTCTTTATAGGTGAAACCGGCCTGCAACTTGTTGTTGTCGCCAAAGCGGTAGCTGGCGGTGAGGTCGCCCACCCATTCATCTTCATTCAGTGAGCCAAAGTAACGCATGGTTTCTTGGCGGTTCAGTTTGAAGAGTTTTATCTGGTCATCTTCACGGATGAACATTACTTGGCGGCGGTCGGGTTCGTCGCTGGAGGTCTTGCTGTACGAGCCGCTCCAGTTGAGGTCCCACTGTTTGCCGAAGTAGTGCTTGCCGTTTACTTGATGGTTTTGCAGACTGTAGATGTGTGTCACGTTGTTGCTGCCTATCAGATGGTGGTCTTCATAGTCCACACCTTCGCGCCTCATATAAGTGTCGATGGCATTGCGGGCGTAGAAGAAGGTATATCCGATGTGATCGGAAGTGCGGAAACTGTAGCCGAGATTACCCAATGCAGCAATCTTTAACTCGTTGCTGTAGCTGTCGTAGTTAAATTCATTCAGGGTATTTCCTGTAGCTTCTAAGGTACGTATGGAGGCATTGTCCATGGTTTGTAGGTCGTTGCTTACTCCTATGGAGCCCAGAACGCTGACTTCATTTCCACCCAGGGTGAAACGTTTGCCGAAACCGATATTTCCGCCGAATTCGGGTAGGGCAGTCTTTTTACTAACCTGAAAACTGGTGTTAAAGAGGCGGTTGTGGCGTGCATACTCTTCAAAGTCTGTTAATGACATGTCTATCAGTTTCTGATCCAGAGAAGGAGTCTTGAACAGAGAGCCGTCGCGGTCCATCCGGTAGAAATCTTTGCCTAGCGTATTGAACTTGCCACCTGCATTGAAGCTGATGGACAGAAAATCACTGCCTACATTCTCTTTGGTACTTATGTCGATGTGTGCCCCCGAGTAGTCGGCGAATGCACTGGCGTCATATACTTTGCTCACGGTAATATTCTGTACGGTAGATGCAGGGAAGATATCCAGAGGGATCAGTTTATTGTCCGGATTAGGAGAGGCGATGGGAAGTCCGTTCAGAGTGGTGGTGCTGTACCGGTCGCCCAGACCGCGCACAATCAACTGTCCGGCACTGGCGATGGAGATACCGGTTATCTTTTTTACACCTTCTTCCACATTGCTGATTCCTTTGATACTCATTTCTTTGGCACCGAGATTTTCGATTGCAAGGGTGGCTTTCTGCCGTTCCATCTGCAGGGCTCGTTCACCTTCCAGATTCTTTTTGGCCACTACGGAGACTTCGCCTAACGTTTGTGCATCACTTTCCATCTCAAAGTTCAGCAAAGTTTCGGCCTTGACTTTTATGCTGTTGAGCAGGATGTCTTTGTATCCTATATATCTCACGGTTATGGTATATGTACCGTCATTTACATTCAGTGTATAATTGCCGTCAATATCGGCTACCACACCCTGCGCTGTCCCGGTTATCTGTATGGTAGCTCCGGTCAGTGGCTCTTTCGTCTGCTTGTCGAGGACGGTTCCTTTGATGTTTCCAGCCATGGCGGTCATGGTGGAAAG
>OOCA01000975.1_pt1 | contig 14151 bp, 10 predicted proteins | sample 1671591 | NCBI WGS metagenome assembly OOCA01 (sample SAMN06348172, study PRJEB24527) | human gut metagenome | biome: human gut; feature: ankylosing spondylitis patient; material: feces | host: Homo sapiens | place: China | collected 2015-10 | reverse complement strand
TTCTGCAAGTTCTTTTCCGCTGCTCCACCCGGCGATATATCCAAAAGAATAGTCCGACGTATCAAGCCCGTAATGTTGGCAGACAGCATAGGCGACGCTTTCCGCCTGTACCTCGCGGGTGCGGCGGTCGGGGCGTTCCGGCATGGCAAGGGCGGTATCATGCAGCGTGGCGTGGGCGATTTCATGGATTGCGGTCTTGATATTCTGCAATTCGTCCATACCCTCGTTGATGAAGATACGCTTTTCCTCATAATTGCAGCGTCCTTTTACGCCGCCGCTTAGTGCTTCAAATCCCATAGCAAAGGGGGAAGTCTTTTCAAGGGCAGCGAAAAAATCCTTGTATTGTTCCACGTTGCCCGCCAGCTCATAGGTAAGGGCAGGAAGCTCCTTTCCCTCGGTCTGTGAAATATCAAAGACAGATACCACACGAAAAGCGGGTATCTTGATTTCCTTTTCCTCGGTAACAGGCTTCCCGTCTTTATCGAAAACAGGCTTTTGGGTGTCCGGGTCGATTTTTTCCACCTGTTTCTTAACGGTAAACGGGGACGGCGCAAGTATCTTGATAGCTTTTTCTCCGGGCTTTACATGGCGGTCAAATTCCCTTTCCCATTGTTTATAGCCTTTCACAAGATTGCCGCCCTGCATGGCGATAAGGATTGTATTGTTCAGGCTGTAATCATGGAATTTTGACATAGTACGCAGATAATCGGCGTAACGGTCGCTTTCATACAGTCCTAAAATTCCCTGTTCCAGTCGGTCGGTAATCTCTTTCATTTTATCGGCGGGCTTTTCAGAAGATAGGATAATCGGGAGAACCGGGGGCTGCTCTGTGGCGGCGGTTTGTATGGCTGCGGAAGCGTCAAGGTCTGCCTGTTCCTTTTCCTGTACTGGCGGCTGCGGCGTTACCCGGTATTCCTCCGGCACGTCACGCCCGTCGTACCATGCTGTAAATGTGTTGCGGTTATTGTAGATATAGCCCTGCTCGGTAAATCTGCCCCCGTCATTGATAGCAGCGTCCCGCCCGTATTCCTCATACATGAAATATTTTTTTGCTTCTTCGGGCAACTCCAACTCGTCCAGTTCTTCAATCAGATAATGCCCGTAATCTTCCTCACTCTGTACGGACGGGTAAAGCCAGTAACAATCAAGGTTTTGTGCAAGGTTGATAATGTCCTGCAAGTCCCTTGTATGGTCGCCGTATGCCATAGCTGCAACAAATTTTTCCCGGTCGTCGTCAAACTGCATTTTCAAAAGTTCGCTCAAATAGTTCAGCTCGTCAAGGCTTTCAAGCTCGGTCAATTTCCCTGCCAGTCCCGCAATAGAGGACTGGTATTCTGTGATGGGCAGCTCCCCATAGTTTTTGCCGTCTATCCCGATACGGTCAAAGACTTCTTTCAAATGCTCGGCAGTCGTGGGGAATGATACCCATTCGCCCGCAGGTCTGCTCTCGGTGTACTTTCCAAGATTAGAAAGATACCCGCTTAAAATCGTTTCTGCCATGCGTTCACTCCTTTCGTTTTCAATCATGCGGTGCATAAGTTCGTAGTCCTCCATGCTCATGCTCCCGTCAAAAATATAGGGGTCGGGTTCTTCGCCGTCCCGGTAGGCTTTTTCAGAGAAAGGCAGCCCCGCAGCGTGGGCGGCGGCTCTTGCTTCCTCGATAAGCTCCGGCGGCAGCCTGTCGTCGTGGGCTTCGATAAATTCCCCGATATTGCTATATCCGTTTTCGTAGTGGCGGCGCACCCCGGCGGTCAGCTCGTCAAGGTTCATATCCTCGCCAAGATAGCCGGAATAATAGCCGTTTACCACAACGGCGGCAGGGTCAGCCTGTTTGATTTCTTCCATGCGGCTTCTGTCCTCCGGGTAAAGGTAGTCGCTCATTTCAAGGTGGAAATATTCGGCGTTCCAAGAACGTCCCGTTTTCCAAAACGCCACCCAAGCGATACCGTCCCTTAATTCTTCTTGATAGTCCTTTACGGTGTCCCGTAAACTTGCCATGTGTAACCTCCTTTCCCAAAGGCAGCGCGGACGCTGCTTTTTCCTGTTTCATCATTCAGTACCCTGCGCCCGCCTTTTTGCCAAAGATTTTATATATTTTTTCAAGATTTCAGAGGGTTTGGGACACTTCCCAACAAGCAAAAATCCCCGCCGTTCTCGGTAGAGAAAGCAGGGATTTTACGGAAAAGGGTACTCTTTTCCTATGCTTGCTATTCAGTTATTTTTTCTTCGGAAGCTCCACCCGGTAGTTGACATATTTCCCGCCCGTATCAGCCAATACGATAGTTCCGTCGTAGGTTTTGCCCGTCTTTGGGGAATAGAGCTTTTTCACATTTACCTTGCCGGATTTTAAGAGTGCAGCGGCAATTTTGGGGGTAAATGTTACTTTGCGTTCTTCAAAGAAGCGGTCATTTTTCCACATGGTAAAGATACATTCCTTGTTGCTGCAATAGTAATTCTTCTTGCCCTCATAGACAGGAGAACCGCAGCGGGGGCAGCTTCCCAACGCTTCCCGTTCCGGCTTGAACATCTGCGCCTTATCATCAGAAAGAAACGGGTACGTCTTTACCAGTTCCCGCGCCATATCCTCAATACCCTCCATAAATGCGGCGGGGTCTGCCTTGCCTTTTGCAATCTGCGTCAGATTGTTTTCCCATTCTGCGGTAAGCTGCGGGCTTGTCAAAGTGTCCGGCAGGACGCACACAAGGTTGATACCGTCCTTTGTGGGAAGTAGCTGCTTGCCTTTTCGCTCCACAAAGCCGCCCTTTACCAGTTTTTCAATGACGGCAGCGCGGGTGGCGGGAGTTCCAAGCCCTTTGCGTTCTGCGTCCGGGTCGGTGTCCTCGCTTCCGGCGCGCTCCATAGCAGAGAGCAGCGACGCTTCGTTGTGGGGTTTTGGCGGTGTTGTGTCATGCTCCGTTACCGTTGCCGCCGGATTTTCAAAGGTCTGTCCCTCGGTAAATGGCGGCAGGGTCTTTTCTGTGTCGCTGTCTGCGTCGTCCGTTTCGGGCTTGTTCTTTAAGGCTGTCCTGTATTTTCGGTCAATCTCTTTCCACCCGTCGGACAGCACCGTTTTTCCCCTTGCGGTAAAGGACTGTCCGGCACATTCAAAGATTGCCGTAACCGCTTCAAAGGTATGCGGTGCAGCGGTCGCCATAAGTAGACGCGTCCCGGCAAGGGTAAGGATATTCCTTTCGCTTTCCGGCAGCGCGGCAAGGTCAGTCTTTGCAAGCTCCATAGTCGGGATAATGGCATGGTGGTCTGATACCTTTTTACTATTCAGCACCTTTCCAAGCTCCGGCGTGAAGTCTTTTCCCGCCATAAAAGAAAATTGCCCACAAAGCAGCTTGATAATGCCCGCCGCTGTGTCGCCCATGTCGTCGGTCAGAAATGCGCTGTCTGTTCTCGGATAAGTAAGAAGTCTTTTTTCATACAGGGCTTGTGCAAGGTCAAGGGTCTGCTTTGCGGTATAACCGAACAGGCGGTTTGCTTCCCTCTGTAAAGAAGTAAGGTCAAAGAGCTTAGGCGGGGCTGCGGTCTTTTTCTCTTTCACAAGGGAAGTACAGACTGCCCGCGACGCTTCGCAAGTCGTTTTTAATGCGTCGGCTTCTGCCTTATCTGAAATTCTTTCACTTGCAGCTTCCGCGCCGGATAAGGTAAGGCGCACATGATAGTATTTTTCTTTCTTAAATGTGGTAATCGCTGCGTCCCGGTCAACAAGCATTTTTAAGGTCGGGGTCTGTACGCGTCCCACGTTCAAGGTGTGGTTGTAAAGGACAGAGAAAAGACGGGTGGCGTTGATACCGATAAGCCAGTCAGCCTTTGCCCTGCATAATGCGGAAGCAAAGAGCGCGTCGTATTCTTCGCCATTCTTCAGACGGGAAAAGCCCTCTTTGATTGCGCTGTCCTCCATAGAAGAAATCCAAAGGCGGCGCATAGGTTTCTTGCAGCCCGCCATTTCATAGACAAAACGGAAAATGAGTTCTCCCTCGCGCCCTGCGTCGCAGGCATTGACGACTTCGGAAACGTCTGCCCGGTGCATAAGCTCTTTTAGGGTTTTGAATTGCTTTTCCTTGTCAGAAGCAACGGTGTACTTCCATTCCTGCGGTAAAATCGGTAAGCTGTCATAGCTCCACTTTTTATACTGTTCCCCATAGGCGGCAGCTTCCGCAAGCCCTACCAAATGTCCCACGCACCAAGAAACGATATAGCCGCTTCCTGTGAGAAATCCGTCTTTCTTTTCCTTTGCCCCAAGTACGGCAGCGATTGTCTGCGCCACACTGGGCTTTTCTGCGATAACTAAAATCAAATATAAGTTCCTCCTTTCAGCGTTTCGGCTCGGTTTTCTTTTTCTCCTGTACCTGTTTCAGACAGTACCCCACACAAGGGAACTGTCCCTTATAAGGGCAGGAAGCGCAAGCCGGGGGATAAGGAACAGGCGGCGCATTATCACGCCGCCCGTCCGGTTTCTGTATCATCATCTTTTCAAAGGGATTGTCGGTAAACAGGGTCATAGGGTTTCTTCCTCCGTTTCTTCATCTTCGGGAGTTTCCCCGGTATCTGCTTCCGGCTCGTCCTCGTCGTAGTCCTCAAATTCAAAATCTTCAAGGTCGGTATCGCCCTTTACATTCTGCTTCGGCTTTAGAAACTTAAAGTAGTAGAACGCTGCGCCGCCACCAAGCAGGGCAAAGAGGACTAAGGCAAGCACCACACCGGGATTGCCGCCTTTTTCTTTCGGTTCTTCCGGCTGCTCCGTTGGTGTTGGGGTGGGTTCTTTGCCTGTGCAGCCTGTCATACTGGTAACACATACCGGGCAGGACGTGTTTACCTTTCCGGCTTCGCATTTCTCCGTACAGTTACAGATTTCCGGCTTTTTGGCAGCTTCGCCGTTTTCGGTCAGTGCCATAAGGTCGGCTTCGTCCACTTGATTTAGGAAATGTACGGTCTGTTCGCCCTCGGCGGCGCGGTCAATGAGGATATAGAAATAGTTGCCGCCTTTGGTGGTAACAGTGATAAGTTGCTTATTGCCGCCGTAATCGTCAACCAGTGTTGCGTTTCCCTTTGGGGTAAGGGGCGGCGTTTCCTCTTTTTCCTCCACAATCACGCCGCTGTCATTAGTCGCGTCCCCGGCGGGCGGCTCTGTGGCTGCGCCCTGTGCATAGGCAGGGACAGAAAAACCGCCCATAAGGATAAGGGCGGCACAAAGGGCAGTCATGGTCTTTTTCAGTTTATTCTTCATCTGCATTTTCCTCCTGTTCTTCGTAGTCTGCGGCTTCGGTAGCGGGTGCGGCGTTCATGCCGGGAATACCGCCGCCGGACAGCATAGCGTTCAGTTCCTGCGGGGTCAGACGCATAGCTCGTACAAGCTGTACGATTTCAAGGTTTTCCGCTTCGGTTTTCTGTGTTTCCAGTCCTTTTAACTTGTTCTGATACTCTGTGATTTTCTCGCGGGTCTTTGCGATTTCCTTATTGATACGGTCGATTTTATTGTTTGCCATAGGTCATTTCTCCTTTCTTTTTGGGGCTGCTTTACCAGTTCATCAGCCCGTAGCCTTTAATACATTGATAGTTAAGGTCATAGCTCTTTATCTTGCAGGCGTCGCCGGAATTGCCCTCAACGGTATAGACGCGGCTGCCGTCCCTGCCAAGCACAAGCCCCACATGGTCGGCAACGCCGTCTAAATCCCAATCGAAAAAGATTGCGTCGCCCGGTGCGATATTCTCATAGCCGCGTGCGCCCCATTGTCCCCTTGACTGAAACCAAGGGACACCCTGCCATTCGCAGCCCGCAAATCGGGGTTCGCTTTTTCCGGCTTGATTGTAGCACCATGATACAAAACAGGCGCACCATTCCACGCGGCTGTTAAAGCCGTACCAAGACCAGTAAGGGTAGCCGCCCACATTTCCGACTTGCTGTTTTGCAAGCTCCATAAGCTCTTGATTTCCGGGGCGCGTACCATTTACAAACTCCACGCCGCTTAAATCCTCGGACGGGCTTCCGTCGGGAGAACCGCCGCCAAAAATCAGCGGTTTGTTGCCGCTTGTTTCCAAGTACACATGGAACATTTCAAGCTGCTGTGGCGTAAGAAGTTCCTCTGCAAGCTCGGAAATCGGCTTGTTTGTCAGTTTCACATTCAAGATGTAATACTCATAAGGGACTTCCTCGGTGGTGGTTTCCCCGGTTTCCGGGTCGGTGCTTGTTTCGGTGAGGTAGCGTATTTCCACTTCCTTGGTCAGCGTCAAGGTGTATTGCATGGCAAAGATACGTTCAAGCTCTGCCTGTGCGCTCTGCGGGGTGTAGCTCTGCAAGAGGGCGGTCAAGTAAGACGCTAATTCGTGGGGGTTATGCCCGATACTGTCAAGGTCATAGCGGTATTCATCATAGCCGGGGTGGGTGCTTTCGATAGCGTCAATCTCACTTTGCAGCCCGTTTTCCAATGCGGCATAGTTGTTTTCAACTGCCACAAGGTCGCTGTCCTCGGACGTGTAGGAAGTCCCTAACACGCTGTTCATGCTGCCGGAAAACATTGCCCCGCAAGAGGAAAGCCCTACGGATACCATGATGAACAGAAGCAGCGCGGCGATAGCGATTATCACGCCTGCCGGGTGTCGTCCTGCAAAGGCAGCCGCTTTCTTTGCCGCTGTTTGGGACGCTCCGGCGGCAGCTTTGGCGGTGGCTGCACCGCCTTTCTTTACGGTCTTTGCATACTGGCGTTTGATTTTCTGTTTCTGCATGAAACGGGAAAGAGGGTTAGAGGTAAGCTGCGGGTTTTCCTGCAAGGCTTTGTGATACTGGAAGTTGACATTTGCCTTGAACGCTGCCTGTTCTGCCTTTGCTGCTTCCCGGTAGGGTTTCAGCTTATGGCTGCGGTAGCCTTGTTTTAGTTTTCTTGTCCCATACCTTGTGCCGCGCTCGGCAAGTTCCTCCGATTTATGCGCGCCCTCCACGCCGGAATTGTCTTTCTCAACGCTGTGGATTTTGTTGTGAACAAAAATACCCGCTTCCTGCGCGGGGCGGGATAACGGGTTACTGTGGGCTTTGCCGCCGGGTATGGGCTTTTCCTGTTCCTCAAAATACAGACGGGTCTTTGCCTTACCTGTGGCTTCCTCAAAGGTGCGCTCTTTTACAAGTTTCTTCTGCTTCGGGATAGCTGCCTTTGCTTCGTCCAGTTTGTCGGCTGCTTTTTCTGATTTTTTGATATACGGTTCCAGTTCCGGCGTTGTCCGTTCCTCATCGGTAAACTTTAAGCGGGAAGTGGAAGTACGCAAAGCAGTAGCTTCCTGCTCTTTTTTGACTGCCTTTTTGTTTGCCTTTCGGGTATGTGCTGCGTCAAGGTGTTCCATGACGCGCTCGGCTGCGGCATTATCCGGCTGTGAAAAGTCGCTGTCTGCTTCCCGGCTGCTGATACGCTCGGCGGTCTGCTGTGTTTCGTTGACCTCCACCGCACCGTCGCGGGTCATTTTCTGTGTGATTTTATCGCGTGGTTTTAGCTGTTTGATAGTCCTGCACCTCCAATCCTCGCCCTCGCAAGGGCGCAATATTCTGCGTTTAATTCAATCCCGATATAATGGCGGTCAAGGCTTTTTGCCGCAAGCCCGGTCGTGCCGTTTCCAAAAAACGGGTCTATGACAATCCCTCCTTTGGGGCAGCCTGCCAAAATACAGGTTTCTGCTAATTTCGGGGGAAAAGCGGCAAAGTGCGCTCCTTTATAGGGGACGGTGTTAATCAGCCACACGTCCCGTTTGTTCCGCGTCGTCGGTATGAGCGCGTCGTCATAATAGCCGCCGTCCCGCGGTCGGTTTAGCCCCTGTACCTTACCCTGTCCGGGGATTTCCTGTGTGTATTTGCTGTTGGTGCTGCGCGCTCTGCGATACCGTTCTGCGGTAGTAGGTGCTAAGGGTTCCGCAATGGCGGCAGCGTCATAGTAATATTTCTTTTCTTTTGAAAGCAGGAAGATATGTTCATAGCAGCGTGTCGGGCGGTCTTTACAGCTTTCCGGCATAGGATTTTGTTTTTGCCATATAATATCGCTGCGCAGATACCACCCCTGTTTCCGCAGGGAAAACGCTAAAAGCCAGGGAATACCGATTAAGTCCTTTTGCTTGCAGCCGGTAACGTGGCTGTTTCTTGCAATCCGCTGTCCGGTGCGCCCCTTTGGGTTTTTCGGGTCAGCATAGCTGCCTTTATTCCCAGTGCCGCAATAGGTGTCTGCAATATTCAGCCATAGCGTACCGTCCCTTCTAAGTACCCGGTAAAGCTCGCCAAAAACAGCGGTCAGCCTGTCAATATACTGTTCCGGCGTGTCCTCCTGTCCGATTTGTGCGTCAAGCCCATAGTCCCGCAGCGCAAAGTAGGGCGGGCTTGTAACGCAGCAATGGACGCTTTCAAAGGGCAGCTCTTTTAAGGCGGCAAGTGCGTCCCGGTTGATAATCACGTCCGTTTTCATAGGCTGCTCACTTCCTCCGGCTTCGTCGTCATAATGCGATAAAGCTCGGTGTCTTTCGGGAAATGGTCTACAAAGGGCAGCACCACATTTCCATAAAAGATAAGTCCCTCGCCTGCTTCGGTATGGGTTACATACTTCATCTGTTGCGGGGAGATATTAAGCTGCTTTGCAAGGATAGCCCGGTCGCCCTGCGCCTGATTGAGCATGAGGACAAAATCAGAGTTTTCAAAGATATTTTCCACCTCGCGGCTTGCCAAAAGGTCTTTGATGTTCTGCGTGATTGCTGTGGGTATGCCGCCCCATTTACGGAAACGCTTCCATATTTCCACGCTGTACGCGGCGGTCTGTTCCTCTTTTAAGAGCAGATGAAATTCGTCCATATAGTAGCGGGTAGATTTTTTCTCTGCCCGGTTGATGGTAACGCGGTTCCATATCTGGTCTTGCACAATGAGCATACCTAACTTTTTGAGCTGTTTTCCAAGCTGCTTAATATCAAAGCAGACAAGGCGGTTAGAAAGCTCCACATTCGTTCTGTGGTTGAATACGTTAAGGCTGCCGGAAACATACAGTTCCAATGCCGCCGCGATACGGGCAGCTTCCGGCTCAGGCTGTCTTAGCAGCTCGTCGTAAAGGTCGCCCAAGATAGGCATTTTTGCCGGGTCGGGGTCTGCAAGGAACGGACGGTACACATTTCTTACAGCCCTGTCAATGACGGTCTTATCAACGGGCTGCAAGCCCTCTTTGCCGCCAATGACAAGCTCGCAGAGGGAAAGGATAAAATCGCTTTTCAGTGCAAGGGGGCTGTCGTCCTCGCTATAATTAAGGTTCATATCCATAGGGTTTACATACTGGGGCGTACCGTCCATGCCTTTCCCAGTTGGGGATAGGCGTATCACTTGCCCGCCAAGCCGCTTTACAAGGGCATAATATTCCGCTTCCGGGTCGCAGATAAAAATATCGTCGTCAGTAATGAGAAAGGCATTTGTGATTTCCCTTTTTGCCGCAAAGGATTTTCCGCTGCCCGGTGTTCCCAAGATAAGCCCATTTGGGTTTTTAAGCTGCTTGCGGTCGCAGAGTATCATGTTGTTTGAGAGGGCATTTAAGCCGTAATACAGAGCAGCCCCGGTCTGAAATAATTCCTGCGTGATGAACGGGATAAAAATAGCGGTGCTGCTCGTCGTCAATCCTCTCTGAATAGGGATAAGGTTCTCGCCCAAAGGGATAGAGGACATTAGTCCCGCTTCCTGCTGATAATCAAGACGGGTCAAGGCGCAGTTGTATTTCTGTGCAATGCCCGCCGCCGCGAAAATGTCATTTTCCAGTTTCCGTTTCGTGTCTGCCATGTTTACCACAAGGAACGTCAGAAGAAACATTCGCTCGTTGCGGCTCTGTAAATCCTGCAACAGGTTCTTTGCTTCATTTCCAAAAGTGGCAAGGTCGGACGGGATTATATCCATGTCATAACCGCTTCTAACCGCTTTTTTCTGTTCCTCAATCTTCATCTTGTCAAGGTCTGTGATTTTACGCTTAATGGTCTTGATTGCTTCCGACTGGTCGATACTGCGGATATGTAAGTTGACGATTACGCCTGTTTCCAAGTCCAACATATCCGCTAAGATACGGTCGTTCAGCTCCGGGGCAAGGATTTCAAGGAACGACACCGCCCCCGTCTTTTTCCCCATAGCAAAGTAGCGTCCCTCCCCAAACTTGAAAGAGGACGGGGCGATAAAGTCCTTTGTGGTAAGCCCTGTCGGGGTCAGCCAGTCATAGGAGAATGAGAACGGCTCGCCTGCCGGGTGGAATACCCCATGCAGCACCTTTAAGCGTTCATAGCCGGATAAGGGGTGCGCCGATACGCCAAGCACCTTGAAATTGTTGAGTACGTCCGTTTCGATACGGGAAAGCCGCGCCCTTGCCGCCGCCGGATTGTCCGCTTCAATGGAAAATGTGATGTACTTGTGCTTTACAAGCCCGTTGTTCCCTTTGGCAAGCTGCATTTTCAGCATATCGGAATACTCGGTGCGGATAGAGTTAAAATCGTCATTTTGCGGCGGGATATGGATTGCCCGCGCTGCCTGTTCCTGCTGTGAGCCTTGATTGATAAAAGAAAGCTGCACGTTTACGCTCGCGTCAAAGTAGTTGAGAAAATCGCACCAGTTTTCAAAAATGGCGGTCTTATCGTCTGCCTGTGCAAGCTGATAGTTAATATCCTCAAAAGCAATGCTCTTTGAATATTTCCGCTGCGCCACTTTGCAGATACCGTCCGGGTACATGGCAAGGTAGGGAATGGTCTGCTGTGCGGTGTGGGCTTTGCCGTCCCCCTTTGCCTGCCGGATAACCGCAGCTATCTGTTTCTTTTCCGCGCGGGTAAGCTTACGCCTGTTTCCTGCGGCTTCCCGCGTCTTTTTTGTCTGTCCTTTTGACAATCGCTGATACCTCCTTTTCTAATGCCCGCTGTTTCTCCAAGAGTGCATATAGGTTTTCTGTCTGATACGGTCGCACTTTGGGGCGGGTAAATTTTGTCTGAATGATGTTCTTTATTACCACTTCAAGGGGCTGCCCATGCTTTTCATACATGGCAACCAAGAAGCAGGGAAGCATGACGACAATCATTACCATTGCCGCAAGGCTCGTCCCTGCGCTGTCTTTGAGCAAAAAGAAAAGCGGCAGTCCTATAAGAAGTGCCACTGAAAAACAAAGGATTTGCCGCTTTGTCAGATTGAAAGCGACTTTTGTTTTGACTTTGGAAAGGTCTTTGGGTACAGGTACATACGCCAAGAAAAAACCTCCTTTCTGCCCTTAGTGGGCGTTGAATATGGATTTTGCCAGTGCGCCAGATTTGAACAGGGAGAAACAGAGGATAACGGTATAGGCTGCAAGGGAAAAAATCGCGCTGTGCAGATTGTCCGCTAAGACCATTTCGCCTACTAAAACCGCATAAATGCCGACGCATATCATAATGAGGAAGCCTTGAAAGCCCAGTGCAAACAGCCCCTTTAGGTAGTTGTTCCCAATCTGTCCCCATTCCCGGTTTGTCATGGTAGCAAAAGGGATAGGGGAAACGGAACAGTAGGCGTATATCTCAATCATTCTGCCGTAGAGGATAACGGTTATCAGTACGGACATGATTTTCATACAAAGGCTTACAAGGCTCGTTTCCATGACAAGTAACAGTAGTTCGGGGATTTCCATATCTTTTAGTCCCTCCTGCATGGCGGCAAGGGCTTCGGTTACGTCGATATTCGTATCGCCGCCGATTACCCCCGCCGCACCGGACACAATATGCTGTGCCATATCAAACACCGCCATTGTTATATCAAAGGTATGCGTTACCAAGAAAACGGCAACAAAGGCTTTGAAAAACCATTTGAAAAACATAAACGTGTCAACATCGTGCATATTGTTTTTTTCCGTTACCATGCTGATAAGCTCATAACAGAGGACATAGGTAATGACAAGCCCCGCAATGGGTACAATCACATTTTCCGACAGATTTTGTATCATGCTGAAAATGTTTGCGTTCCACCCCTGCGGGGTCTTGCCTACCTCCGCTGCAATGGTGCCTACTTTTTCGTTTACGTCCCCGAACATAGTTGACAGATTACCGTTTATCGCGCCGATAAGGATTTCCTTTATCCATTCGTTAATCGCGTCAAGTATGCTCTCCATAGGCTACCCTCCGTAAACTTATCCGAACAGACCGGAAAGCAGAGGTACAAGGATAGTGCCGATAAGGGCAACACCGCCGCCCGCCATAAGCTGCTTAATGCCCTGTGATTTTGCGCCCGGATTATCATTTCCGTAGCCCTCCAAGAGATTGATAACGCCCCAAATGCCAAGTCCTGCTCCAAGAGCGATAACCAAAGTCTGTAATACGCCGATTGCGCTGTTGAAAAATTCCATAAAACTCCTTTCTGCCGCAAATGCGGCTTGCCCGTAAAAGGGCATAAAAAACGGCGGTCAGTTTTCAAACTGCCGCGGTCATAAGTCCCCGCGCTGCCTAAATGTCTGCTGCGCGGCGGTATTCAGTTGTCAGTGTGGGCGATAGGAATTTTTGTAGGGGCGCGTATCATGCAAGTTGTCTTTTTCTTTGTTACTGCGTCAATTCCTCCTTTCTTTTCGCTGCTGCTCATACAGGGCTTCACACCGTTTCACAAACTGCCGGATAGCAGCCTGCCGCTGCTGTTCCCGTCGTTCAGCAATCGAAACAAGCCCGTTTATGGCTTCTGTGATTTTCTTGTCCTTTTTCTTTCTGATACGTCTATTCATGGTCGGTGTCCTCCTGCAAATCGCTTTCGCTGATTTCGTAGTAGTCAAATACTTCGTCCGGCTTCACAAGGGCGGGTCTGCGCCTTAAATGCTTTTCCATATCAAAAGTATTTTTCTTGTCATAGTCGGAAAGATATTTATAGTTGGGGTGCTTTGTAATGTCGTACTTATCAGAGAAGAACGGGCGCACCCCTCGTAGCTGTAAAATACATTTCCCGCCGTCCATAACCGCTATTTCATCTTCCGTCATAAGCTGCTTGCCTAACTTCTGATAGTTCAGCCCATGCGATACCTCGCGCCCCCGGTTCTCGGAAGTGTTGAAGCTGTCAATGGTTTCTTTCCCCAAGATTTCCGACATTTCTTTGAGGGTGGTTTTCTCCTTGCCGCCCAAGAAAAGGGTGGTGTCGCAGTTGCCGACTATGGTATCGGCGTTGTCCTTATAGATTGCCTTTAACTGGCTTTGCGACTGTAAGATAATCGACGCGGAGATTTCCCGGCTTCGTATGGTGGCTATGAGCTTTTCAAACTTCGGTATCTGCCCGATATTTGCAAACTCGTCTAACAGACAGCGCACATGGACGGGCAGCCTGCCGCCGTATTCATCATCTGCCTTGTCGCAAAGCAGATTGAAAAGCTGCGTGTAAAGAATACTCACGACAAAGTTAAAAGTATCGTCGGTGTCGCTGATGATAACAAACAGGGCGGTCTTGCGGTCGCCTATGGTGTCAAGCTCCATTTCGTCGGTTTCCATAAGGTCGCGCAGCTCCTTAATGTCAAAAGGGGCAAGCCGCGCACCGCAGGAAATGAGAATAGAGCTTCGTGTCTTTCCCGCAGATAACAGGAATTTCTTGTACTGCCGGACGGCAAAGTGTTCCGGGTCTTTTTCCTCCAACCGTTCAAACATGAGGTCAACGGGGGACTGAAATTCCGAGTCGTCCTCGCGGGCTTCCGACGCATTTATCATTTCAAGCAGCGTCGTGAAGTTTTTTTCTTCCTCCGGGGCTTCATACCAAATGTAGCCGATAAGGGCGCAGTAAAAGAGCCGTTCCGATTTTACCCAAAAATCCTCCCCGGCTTTTTCCCCGTCCCCTTTGGTGTTGGCAATCAAGGTATTTACCAGTTTCAAAATGTCTTTTTCGCTGCGGAGATAGGCAAAGGGATTGTATTTCATACTTTTTTTGAAGTTTATCGTGTTTAGCACCTTTATCCGATACCCGCCGCGCTGTAAGAGCTTCCCACACTCGACTAAAACCGTACCTTTCGGGTCGGTTACAACGTAGCTTGAGTGCATTTGCATTAAGTTGGGCTTCACAAAAAATCTCGTCTTGCCGCTGCCGCTTCCCCCGATAACAAGGATATTTTTATTCCTTGCATATTTCGGCTGCTTCGGGCGGCTGTTCATGGTAAGCCGTTCCGTCTGTGTCAGCAGCACGTTATT
>OOCA01000973.1_pt1 | contig 14180 bp, 8 predicted proteins | sample 1671591 | NCBI WGS metagenome assembly OOCA01 (sample SAMN06348172, study PRJEB24527) | human gut metagenome | biome: human gut; feature: ankylosing spondylitis patient; material: feces | host: Homo sapiens | place: China | collected 2015-10 | reverse complement strand
ACGACGCTCTTCCGATCTCCGACTGGTTCGATGAAACAACCCGTACAGGTATTATCCAGCAGTACAATGTATCAGTAAGCAATGGTTCTGAAAAGGGGTCATCTTTCTTCTCCCTGGGCTATTATAAGAATATAGGTATCATCAAGGACAGTGACTTCGAACGTTTCTCTGCCCGCATAAATTCTGATTATAATCTGATTGGCAAATTCCTGACCATAGGAGAGCACTTCACACTGAACCGCACTTCGGAGGTGCAGGCACCGGGTGGATTCTTGCAAAATGTATTGCAATTCAATCCCTCATTGCCCGTTTACGACATCAATGGAGAATATGCAGGTCCGGTAGGCGGATATCCCGACCGTGAGAACCCGGTAGCGAGACTGGACCGTAACTCTGATAATCGCTATACTTACTGGCGTATGTTTGGTGATGCTTACATCAACCTCAACCCCTTCAAAGGATTCAATGTCCGCTCCACCTTCGGATTGGATTATGCACAGAAATCACAACGCATCTTCACCTACCCCATCACCGAAGGCAATGTGGCAAATGATAAGAATGCCGTAGAAGCCAAGCAGGAACACTGGACGAAATGGATGTGGAATGCCATCGCTACCTACAATCTGGAAATCGGCAAACATCGTGGAGACGCCATGGTGGGTATGGAGCTGAACCGTGAAGATGATATCAATTTTTCGGGTTATAAAGAAGATTATTCTATTCTGACACCCGACTATATGTGGCCGAATGCGGGTTCCGGTACGGCTCAGGCTTACGGTTCGGGCGAAGGCTATTCACTGGTTTCTTTCTTCGGAAAGCTGAATTATACATACGATGATAAATACCTACTCTCGATGACAGTACGCCGTGACGGTTCTTCACGTTTCGGTAAAAATAACCGCTATGCCACATTCCCTTCCTTCTCACTGGGATGGCGCTTGAACCGTGAAAAGTTCATGCAAAACCTCAGTTGGATTGACGATCTGAAAGTCCGCGGTTCATGGGGACAGACCGGTAACCAGGAAATCTCGAACATTGCCCGCTATACAATTTATGTTCCCAACTACGGTGTAACGGAATCAGGCGGTCAGAGCTATGGTACTTCCTACGACATTGCCGGAACCAATGGCGGCAGCATCCTTCAATCCGGATTCAAACGTAATCAGATCGGTAATGATAACATCAAATGGGAAACAACCACACAAACGAACCTCGGCCTCGATTTCTCACTGTTTAAACAATCTCTTTACGGTTCATTCGACTGGTTCTACAAAAAGACAACGGATATTCTGGTACAGATGGCAGGTATCGCCGCTATGGGCGAAGGAAGCAGTCAATGGATCAATGCGGGAGAAATGAAAAATGTGGGTGTTGAATTGAATCTCGGTTATCGCAATCAAACGAGATTCGGACTGAAATATGACCTGAATGCCAACATATCCACCTACCGGAATGAAATCACGAAGCTACCAACTACAGTAGCAGCCAACGGCACTTTCGGTGGTAACGGTGTACAAAGCGTAATCGGTCACGCCAATGGTTCGCAGGTGGGTTATGTAGCTGACGGTATCTTCAAATCACAGGAAGAAATTGATAACCATGCCACTCAGGAAGGTGCCGGGATAGGCCGTATCCGCTGGCGTGACTTGGACGGCAACGGTATCATCAATGAGAAAGACCAGCAATGGATTTACAATCCGACTCCGGACTTCAGCTATGGTCTGAACATCTACCTTGAATACAAGAATTTTGACCTCACCATGTTCTGGCAAGGTGTTCAGGGAGTAGATGTTATCAGCGACCTGAAGAAGGAAACCGACCTTTGGAGTGGACTCAATATCGGTTTCCTGAACAAAGGTAAGCGAGTACTCGATGCATGGTCACCCACCAATCCGAACTCTACCATTCCTGCATTGTCACGCAGCGATACGAACAATGAGAAACGTGTTTCCACTTACTTTGTTGAGAATGGTTCGTTCCTGAAGTTACGCAATATACAGTTGGGATACAACGTTCCGAAAAACTTTGCCCAGAAGATGAAGATGGAGCGCCTGCGCTTCTACCTGAGCGCACAGAACGTATTCACCATCAAGAGTAAGGAGTTCACCGGAGTAGATCCTGAAAATGCCAACTATGGTTACCCCATCCCGATGAATATAACTTTCGGTATTAATGTAGGCTTTTAACAATAAAATCAGTTACTTATGAAAAAGTTAATATATACAGCAGTCTTAGGTCTTTCACTGATGTGCGGCAGTTGCACCGACTTTCTGGAAGATCAGCTCCCCCAGGGAACCATCAGCGATGAACAGCTGAAGAACCCGGCATACATCGACAATCTGGTAATCTCTGCTTATGCAGTATGGATTACTGCCGAAGATATCAATTCTTCCTTCTCCATGTGGAACTATGACGTACGTTCGGATGACGCTTACAAAGGCGGAAACGGTACGGAAGACGGTGATGTATTCCACTCACTGGACATCTCACAAGGTATCATGACTACGGCATGGAACATCAGCGATATGTGGCAGCGCCTCTACAACTGTATCTCACGCGTCAATACAGCTTTGCAACTATTGGAACAAGTGGATGAAAGTACTTATTCACTAAAGCAGCAGCGAATTGCTGAAATGAGATTCCTCCGTGCACATGGTCACTTCTTGCTGAAACGCCTGTACAAGAAGATCCCGTTTGCCAACGATGCCAACTTGTCACCGGAAGAATATAACTATCTCTCCAACACCACTTACAACAATGACGAAGGCTGGCAACAGATTGCAGATGACTTCCAGTTTGCTTATGATAACCTTCCCGTGAAGCAGGCAGACAAAGGTCGCCCCGCCAAAGCCGCAGCCGCCGCCTATCTGGCAAAGACTTATCTGTACAAAGCTTATCATCAGGATAATGCAGACAGCCATGAAGTGACAAGCCTCAGCACGGAAGACCTGGTGAAAGTAGTACAATACACAGACAATGCCATTATGTCGGCAGGCGGCTACGGGCTGGAATCAGATTTTCACAATAACTTCCGTCCAGAACCTCAATATGAAAATGGCGTGGAATCCCTGTGGGCCATGCAATACTCCATGAACGACGGTACCAACAACGGTAACTGCAACTGGTCTTATGGTCTGATCGTTCCCAACATTCCGGGAGTTACCGATGGTGGTTGCGACTTCTACAAACCGAGCCAGAATCTGGTAAATGCATTCAAAACAGATGCCAACGGACACCCGCTGCTGGATTCCTTTAACAACACCGATTACAATTCGCAATCCGATTATGCTGACCCACGCCTCTTCCTGACGGTAGGTATGCCGGGATTCCCTTATGAATTCAATAAGAACTACATGATGGACCAGTCGACTACCTGGAGCCGCAGCAACGGACTTTACGGATATTACGTGACCTTGAAGCAGAATGTGGATCCGGATGGCGATTACCTGATAAAGGGTGCCTGGTGGGGTTCTCCGATGAACCGCATCGTACTGCGCTACTCGGATGTATTGTTGATGCGTGCCGAAGCACTGATCCAACTGAACGACGGACGTATAGCTAAAGCTATCAGCCTGATTAATGAAGTACGTAACCGTGCTAAACAAAGCACAACCATGATTGCCGACTACGAAATGGAATATGGCGTACGTTTCAACATTCAGCCTTATACGGGAAGCTACTCACAGGCAGATGCCTTGAAATTGTTGAAGTTTGAACGTCGTGTAGAGCTGGCTCTGGAATCAGAGCGCTTCTTTGACCTGGTAAGATGGGGCGAAGCTGCCGAAGTACTGAATAAGTTCTATGCCGAAGAAGCTGCCGACTGCACCATCTACACGAATGCCTCGTTCACTAAGAATAAAAATGAATATCTGCCTATCCCGTTTGCACAGATGAGTGCCAGCAACGGAAACTATACGCAGAATTGTGGTAACTGGTAACCTTATAAAAAAGAAGAACATTATGAAATCAATACTGAATAAACTAAATCTGCTTGTACTGGGAACTGTCCTGTTGTTAACATTCCCGGGATGTAGCGATGATAATACTTCCGACCTGAAACTGGACGGAGACACATGGCTCACCGCCCTTGAACTGAATGATACCTATACGGGGGTGATAGACCGGACCAATAAGACCGTAACTGTGGCAGTGCCCGAAGTATACGACACTGACGCAATGAAAGTTACCGGTATCGAAGTATCCGAAGGTGCCGAGGCCTCTGTTAAGGCAGGCGATGTGCTGAACTTCTCATTCCCCCAAGTGATAAAAGTGACTAACGGAAACGTATTCCTGGACTACACCGTCAACATCAAGCATGATGAAGCGCGGATACTCTCCTTCAAACTGAATGACGCTTATGCCGGAGTTATCGACCAGACTAAACGTACCATCACCGTACGTGTGCCGAGTTCAGTCAATATCAAAAACATGGTTCCGATCATTACAACTTCGGCAGGAGCCACCGTAATGCCGGCATCCGGCCAGGCTATTGACTTCAGCAATCCTGTAGAATTCACCGTTTCATATAACACCGCATCTGCCGTTTATACGGTAACGGTTATCCCGACCGATGCACCGAGTGCCGTATATGTGGGTCTGGCAGCTACACTGAACGAACTGAATCCGGAAGAAAAGGAAGCGGCAACCTGGATGCTGAACAATATTGCCAATTCGCAGTATATCTCATTCGAAGATGTGCAGGCAGGAAGAGTAGACCTGAGCGAATGTGAAATCATGTGGTGGCATCTGCATATAGACGGCGGCATCGACAACATGGATAAGTTTGAAAAGGCAGCGCCTGCAGCAATCAACGCATTGGTGAAGATGAAAGACCTTTATAACAATGGCATGAACCTGCTGCTTACCCGCTATGCTACTTATTATGCCGCCAAACTGGGTGCTACTCTGGACGGCAACAACCCGAACAACTGTTGGGGACAATCGGAAGAATCCGGTGAAATAGTGGGTGGTGCATGGAACTTCTTTATCCAGGGACACGAGTCGCACGCCCTCTACCAGAACCTGGTGATGAACAGCGGTGAAACAGATAAGGTCTATACCTTCGATACCGGTTACCGAACCACCAACAGTACGGCACAATGGCACATCGGTTCCGACTGGGGCGGCTATGCTACGAATGAAGTATGGCGTACCAATCATGGCGGTGTTGACCTGGGTTATGGTGGCGATGGTGCTATCGTGGCATGGGAATATCTGCCTAAAGACTCTCGCGGAGGTATCGTATGTATCGGCTCAGGATGTTACGACTGGTATGCTTACGGCATAGATGCTTCAGCAGACAAGTATCATGGCAATGTGGCCAAACTGACAGAGAATGCAATTGACTATTTAACGGGTAAATAAAACTAATATATGAAAACAATGATATATTCACTCACACTGGCTGCTCTGATGATCACTTCTTTCAGCAGCTGTAGCGATGACAATGATCCGGTTTTAACTCAGAAAGACTGGGACGGAACCACCACTTATTTTGCTTCGGCAGATGCCATGAAGTTCGATACATACTACAAGCCATCTGTTGGATATGTAGGCGATCCGATGCCTTTCTATGATCCGCAGGCAAAAGATTTCAAGATTATGTATCTACAGGAATACCGTCCGAACCAAGCAGGCACTTACCACCCGATATGGGCGGTAAGTACTCAGGACGCCGCTTCATACACATCTATGGGTGAACTGATTTCATGCGGAGGATTGTCGGAGCAGGATGCCGCTATCGGAACGGGTAGTACTATTTATAATCCTTCGGATAAATTGTACTATACCTTCTACACAGGTAACAAATATCAGCCTACTTCTTCCGAGAACGGTCAGGTAGTGATGTATGCCACCTCACCCGACTTCAAGACCTGGACCAAGAATCGCACTTTTTATCTGAAGGGTGACACTGACGGGTACAGCAAGAATGATTTCCGCGACCCCTTCGTTTTTGAAGGTGAAGATGGAAAATACCACATGCTTGTTTCCACTACTAAAAGCGGCAAAGGTGTACTGGCCGAATATACTTCTACAGATATGAAGGCCTGGGAACATGCAGGTGTATTCATGACCATGATGTGGGATCGCTTTTATGAATGTCCCGATGTCTTCAAAATGGGAGACTGGTGGTATCTGGTCTACTCGGAGATGCATGCAGCCGTACGCAAAGTTCAATATTTCAAGGGACGTACACTGGAAGAACTGAAAGCAACCACCGCCAACGATGCCGGTATCTGGCCCGACAACCACGAAGGTTTCCTTGACTCACGTGGCTTCTATGCAGGCAAGACGGCTTCGGACGGAACTAACCGCTACATCTGGGGATGGTGCCCCACCCGCTCGGGCAATGACAATACTGCCGTAGGAGCTTCTCCGAACGAACCGGAATGGGCAGGAAGCCTGGTTGCACACAAAGTAGTTCAGCATGCGGATGGCACTTTGACTTTAGGCTTAGTAGAAGGTATCAGCCAGAAATATGCCACCGCCTCTACTGTAAAAGTGATGGAAAAGAGTAGCGGAGTATCAGAAAGCAACGGTAACTATACTCTGACGGATAATGCTTATATCCTATTCAATCGCTTAAATGTAAACAACAAGATTTCGTTTACCGTAAAGACGGCAGGCGATGCAGATAGATTCGGTATCTCTCTGGTACGCGGTACGGACTCCAAAAAGTATTATACCATTGTAGTGAATCCGGAAGACAACAATAACAAGCGAAAGATAAACTTCGAAGAAGAAGGTGAAGAAGGTAAAGGATTCATCGACGGAATAGACGGGTATCTGTTCGACAGACCTGCTGATAATACTTATCATGTAACTATCTGTACGGACAACTCTGTCTGCGTGGTTTATATCAATGATAATGTGGCTTATACAAACCGCATATATGGTATGCAGAAGAATCCATGGTCTATTAATAGTTATTCGGGAACGGTGGAAGTCAGCGCTGTGAAGGTTAGCTATTACTGAGTTAATTCACCACAGAGTAACACTGAGTTTCACAGAGTTCTATAAGAGTTTCACATACCACGTAACCATCTGTGTGACAACGCACTTGGTGTTCCATCACGATCAGTCGTAATGAAACACGAGTTCAGTCCTAGTGGGAGGTACCTTCAGTCCTAGTGGGAAGTGCCTTCAGTCCTAGTGGGAAATACCCTCAGTTTAATATAGTGAACGAATCATTGAATTGTTCACATCAGACTTACTAAAGTTTGTAGGCCAACAAAGATTAAGAATAAAAAAACGCATTGCCAGATAATGATTGCCACTTTATAGCAATCATTATTTGGCAATGCGTTTACAATCTTTTGATTAATCACTGAAAGTCATACTTCGCCGCACATGCATAACCTTCTTCATACAAATCAGTCAATTTCCTGATATCCCGTTCGATACGGTCGACTGTTACAGGTTTCTGCGGACGGATTACAGTAATCTCTCCTGCCGCTTCCATACGTTCCACCATTTCCAACTGCTCGTTGTACACACGGCAACGACGGCTTAAAGCCTCACGCACTTTCGGGTATTTACGGTACAGGAAAGAAGGTATATGTATGTCCTTTGCTTCTTTACGATAACCATGATTACGGGTAAGCACTACCACATTATGGGTAAATCCCTCACTCCTGGCACGCATCAGCGGAATACTGTCGACAATACCTCCGTCAAGCATCGGCTCATTATCCACATAAGCAATAGGGCAGACAAAAGGCAGGCTGCTTGAAGCACGCACAATGTCAATCACACGATGCTTGTCCCGTTTCTCCTCAAAATAGTTAGCCTCACCCGTCACACAATTTGTAGTCACCATTTCATAGCGCTCCGGACAAGAGAAATACGCTTCATAATCATAAGGAAGAATGTGTTCGGGGAATTCCTGGAACAGCAGATCGAAGTCCATAATATTACGTTTCTTCAACAAATATTTCAACCCGATATACTGATATTTCTCCAGTAAGTCAATGTTACTGTACTTGGCACGTCCGCGCTGGCCGGACACTCTTTCCCTACACGACGCTCTTCCGATCTGATAGTATAGGGGAAGCGGATGCCACGGTCCATAAAGCTGTCCAGCACGCCACAAGTGAAGACACCACGCATGCCGCCGCCTTCAAGAACCAATCCTGTCTGGGGTTTGATATGTATCTTTTTCTCCATAATTATCTGATAAAACGCTCCAAAGATAGCTTTTGTTTCCGAAATCTCCCTATCTTTGTGCCAGTAACAATCATTTAATATCAATTTAATTATGATGAAAAAGTCAATACTTATTGCCACTTTAGGCTTATTGAGTTTCAATGTGTCAGCACAGGACACTCCGAAAGCGGAAGAAGGCTTCATCTTCACAACCGTTAAAGAAAACCCGATTACTTCCGTTAAAAACCAAAACCGTTCCAGCACATGCTGGAGTTTTTCGGCTCTTGGTTTCCTTGAAAGCGAATTGCTGCGTATGGGCAAAGGCGAATATGATTTATCAGAAATGTTTGTGGTGCACCACACCATGATGGACCGCGGCGTGAACTACGTACGCTATCACGGTGACAGTTCTTTCTCACCCGGTGGAAGCTTCTACGACATCATGTTCTGCCTGAGAAACTACGGTCTTGTTCCGCAGGAAGCTATGCCGGGCATCATGTACGGTGACACATTGCCGGTACACAACGAGTTGGATGCCGTGGCCGGTGCTTACGTAAACGCTATTGCCAAAGGCAAACTGACCAAACTGACTCCGGTATGGAAGAAAGGCCTGTGCTCTATCTATGATACTTACCTCGGCAAGTGTCCCGAAAACTTCACTTACAAAGGAAAAGAATATACTCCGAAGACATTTGCCGAATCCCTCGGAATCAATCCGGACGATTACATATCTCTGACTTCATTTACCCACCATCCATTCTACACTCAGATGAACATCGAAATTCAGGACAACTGGCGCAACGGCCTTTCTTATAACCTGCCTTTGATGGAATTCATGTCTGTTATCGACAATGCCGTTAACAACGGTTACACTGTAGCTTGGGGTAGCGACGTCAGCGAAAGCGGTTTCACTCGTGACGGCATAGCCGTTATGCCCGATGCGGATCGTGGTGCCGAACTCACCGGTTCCGACATGGCACGCTGGACAGGTCTTACTGCCGCCGACAAACGCAAAGAACTGACTTCCCGTCCATTACCGGAAATCACCGTAACTCAGGAAATGCGCCAAACAGCATTCGACAATTGGGAAACTACCGATGACCACGGTATGCTTATCTACGGTATAGCCAAAGACCAGAACGGTAAGGAATACTACATGGTAAAGAACTCCTGGGGTACCAACAACAAATACAAAGGTACTTGGTATGCTTCTAAACCTTTCGTTGCTTACAAAACTATCAATATCCTGGTACACAAAGATGCAGTGCCCAAAGCATTGCTGAAGAAGCTGGGAGTTAAATAAGTGATTAGTGGTGAGTGATTAGTGCTGTGCTGTCATTGCCGCATGGTACTAATCACTTATCACTCACTACTAATCACTATTTCATCATCCTACTGTTAATATATTCCGTAAACTGATCCTTATAATTCTCTCCTACCGGAATATAGGTCTCTCCAAAAACGATGCGCAGGCGAGAAACTTCCGTTATCTTTTTCAAATTGACAATATAAGAACGATGTACCCGCATAAACTGAGAGGGGGGCAAAGTTTCTTCCAGACGCTTCATGCTGAGTAAAGGCATAATGGGCTTAGCCTCTCCTTCTACAAAGATACGTACGTATTCGCTCATTCCCTCAATATATTTAATATCTGCCAAGTTGATACGCGTAACGCGATAATCACTCTTCACAAACAGAGTACCGTCATTGAAAGAAAGTTCGGACGGAGTTGACGGTGGAGCAACTGTTCCATGACCTTTGGTGCGGAATTCCCACCATTTATACGCTTTGTCCACCGCCTTCAGGAAGTCTTGAAAGCCAAACGGTTTCAGCAGATAATCCAGTGCATCTACTTTGAAACCTTCGACGGCATACTCCGAATAAGCTGTTGTGAAGATAACCAACGGCTTTTCCGTCAGGGAACGCACAAAGTCCATCCCATTCAGGTCGGGCATATTGATATCAACAAACATCAGATCAATCTTCTGTGCGGAAAGAACACTCATAGCATCGAAAGCGTCTTGGCAGGAAGCTACAAGATTCAGAAAAGGTACACGGGAGATATATCCCGTCAGTTGGGTAAGAGCCAACGGCTCATCATCAATAGCTATACAATTTATCATAATATACCTCCATTCTGTATTAACTCACCGGCACAAGCAACTGCACATCAAAACAATCGGCCGTATCATCAATAGATAGTTTATAACGCTCACCGAACAACAGACGCAAACGCTTACGGATATTATCAAGACCGATACCGTGGTGCTGATCTTCGGACCTATAATAATTACTGTTGGAACAAACGAAATGAATTTCCTCTCCCACCACCTGCAAACAGACTGATACGAATGAAGCATGCTGATAACTGACACCATGCTTAAAAGCATTCTCTACAAACGAAACGAACAATAGGGGTGGTACTTGTACTTCGCCCGTATCCGTAGGAAAAGACACATCTATCCGCACTTTATCCGTATAGCGGATGCGCATCAGCTCTATATAATGATTGAGGAACTGCAACTCCTTGGAAAGCGATATCAAGCGGTTATTCGATTCATAAAGCACATAGCGCATTAACCGTGAAAGTTCGACAATGGTTTGTTTGGCCTTCTCCGTATCAATATCCACCAATGCATGTATATTATTGAGAGTATTCATGAAGAAGTGCGGATTTATCTGGTATTTCAGATAATCCAACTCCGTCTGAAGATTGTTGTGCTCCAGTTCTTTCATAGCCTCCTGATCGCGTACTGACTTAAAAAACAGCTTAACAGCAATGTTGAAACTGAACATAAGCAAAGCTATCAGCATGCGCCCCAGAAAAGGACCACGAAACAGGGGCACAAAGAAAGGCATCTCTTCGAAAGGCGGACGTGGGAAGTCAGAATGCCGAGGATCAGGACGTCCCCCCCGTACAGACGGTATATCCGGCCCCGAAGGCTTACCGGGAGCATCATGCTCTCTCGGCCCGGGCCCTTCCTTTCCCCGGTCGCGCATTCTCTGTTCTATTTGCTGCCGCTTCATGACAGGACGACTGGGAGACACCATATCCACTACCCAGAAAGTGAACGTAGATAATAATATGGCAACTACTACATACACTACCACTTTCTGCTTCAGGAAAAGGAAAGGAGCAAGCACACGATTATTCAATAAGAAAAGGAAAAAGAATGGCAACACATTGAGCCATAAAATAAAAACTCCTTTCCATCGCATCACTTCCACCTTACCCGATAAAAGTTCGAAGAAATTGCTTACCACCGGCACCATCAGTACGATAAGCCACACAGCAATGTAGATCATCATTTCCGGCAGGTAACGTTTATAGGTAGCACGGGCAAACACTTTCTTCATGGTTTGTTTCCTTTTTAGAGATGTCATGGCAAATATAGCCGACTTTCGATTAACTGACAAAAGAAATAGACGAGGAGGAGCTTTTCATCGGCAAAGTTCTCATTACCAATGCCAACCACCTCCGCCACCACCAGGACCTCCGGAAGATACGTTTCCTACCGAAGTCACCATACTGCTGGGCGTAAAAGTCGCTACCTGTGAACCTGTTGTATAGGTGCCACCAACAGTCAGTCCATAGAATTCAGTACCTCCGGTCACCGAACCGCCTGTATAAATCGTATAAGTGGTGCCCGATGCCAACTTCGAACTGCTGAACAACAATGTCATTTGCGAATAAGCACGGGGAATAGTGTAAGACATCACCTGATCAGAACCTTGAATACTCAAAAGCGTACCTTTACTACCCGAACCGCCATAGATAACCGTGCGTTGTGTACAAACGCTGGACGTGGGAGTACTAGTGCCGCCACCGATTCCCAAGATAGTTCCTCCTGTTATCTTAAAAGTATTCTGATCGCAGTCAAATCCTTCCTCGGGAGATGTAGTACCGATAGAGACAATCGTACCACCGGTAATAGTCAGGGTACCGTTAGAATCGACACCATCATTTCCACTGCTGTAACAATAGATATTACCGCCGTTGATAACAATGCTTTTAGAAGCATTCATGCAGTCATCATAAGAATAGACACTGACGTCACCACCATTCACCGTAAGGGTACTTTTACTTTCAATCCCTTCACTTCCTTCACCACCCGGGGTCTTCACCCAGATAGTACCGGAATTGATAGTCAAATTACCGTCTGCTTTAATGCCTTTGGCGGAGGAATCCAGACGATTATAGACATACTGTTTACCGGTAGTAATAATCTTCACCGTACTATTATCGATACTCAGAGTTCCGTCGCAATTAATACCTTTACCGGCAGCACCCGTACTTTTGACTAAAAGAGTAGTACCATTCATCACTAGGTTACCATCACATTTGATACCTGCGGCAGAACTCAGATCATTGTCTTCATAGACCGCAGAGCCCGAAGTCAGCAGAATCAACTGCCCCCCACTGAGCGTGATGTCCGTTTCCGCCTTTACCGCTTTAGAGGCATCCCCAGAGATGTCAGCCTTGATAAGTCCGCCTCGTATATCAATGAATCCTTTTTCACAGTCTAACCCATCACCGGATGCTTTCACCTTCAGGATACCACCACCAATAATGATTTTATCATTCGTATGAATTCCATCTTTCACGGCAGAAGCTACGGTAATATTGCTGCCGCTACGCAAACGCACATAGTCGTCACTACAAATACCATGCTTGTAATTACCTGTCACAGTCAGTGCACCCGTACCGCTAAAAATAAGTTGTCCTTCACTAAAAAAGCATCCTTTTTCATCTTCGCCCGTTACGGTGGAGTAAGAAGAAGCATCTGCCAGATAGTTCTCCGTTTCCGTCTTCACTTCTACAAAAACACGCTTGCCAGACTGGATATTGATTGCCGCCCCGCTGTCATTATTCAGCGAAACACCCGCAAGAGTCAGTTTAAACTTCTTATCACTGTATACCTTGAAAGAGCCGTTGGATGCCGAACCACTAAGCACATATTCTACACCTGCTACGGATGCATTTACTGTGACATGTGCTCCGTTTGTGGTTACTGTAACCCCACTCACAGAGCCTGTCACCGTTGCCGAACCATTAGCATATGCTATTTGTATGGAAGAAGCGAATGATGAATTCTCTATAAAGTCATCATATTCGTCATCATTCTTGTCGGTTATGATAGTTTCAGCTATTTCAACATATGAATTATCAGCTATATCTTCCCACGAAACATCAAAGTCAAGTAATGTACCCGAAGCATCCGAACTGCCTGAACTTCCACCGGGGTTCGTTCCCCCATCCGTTCCGTTCTCTCCCCAATCATCAAAAGGACTATCAGCACTACACGCGACACACAAGCAGAAACACACTGCATAAATCCCTATTTTCTGTATTCGTTTCATTTCCATCATTTATTTATGTGACTAATAAATCATTCACTTAAAACTTAAACGTATATCCCGCACCTACTACGTGCCCGTTCGTCTCATCATCATCTGCATGATTCTGATACCGATAGAAAAAATCGAGCGAATTCTTCTTATTGATTTTGTATCCGGTACCCAGTGTCCAGCGAGTTTTATCCAGTGCCCAACTATCGGACATGGAATGATATAATTCACAAGAAGCATAAGGTGCAAAACGAGATTTCTTAATATTCCATTCAGCCTGCAAGCGTGAACGAAGTACATTCTTACCTTTGCCGGTAATTTCCTCATCTGCTTTTTGGGAACCATCGTCCCCATCGTACTTGGAAACAAGCTGCGAAGTACGATACGTATACTGGTAACGTTCGCGCAAGGAAAATTCAAAGCGTTGCCAGTTCAATTTACCTGTCAAAGACAAGTACATACGATGACGGGGTGACCAGTAGTCAGAAACATAATTGCCTTTCTTGGTCATCTCTCCCGGACGATGGCTATAAATAAAAGTATATCCGCCATCCGCTTTCAAAAAAGAAGTGATGCGATAAGCCACACCCGCCCCCGCAGACCAGCGTTCAACATTATCCACACCATCACGAGTACGGAATTCACCTTCCACCGAAGCATCAAAGCCCGGAGATCGGAAGAGCACA